>Ga0209433_10000019_pt1 | contig 50941 bp, 48 predicted proteins | sample METZYME_5_50m_FD_187552 | JGI IMG/M metagenome (GOLD analysis project Ga0209433, IMG submission 187552) | Marine microbial communities from oxygen minimum zone in mesopelagic equatorial Pacific - METZYME_5_50m (SPAdes) (version 2) | ecosystem: Environmental > Aquatic > Marine > Oceanic | place...
AAAGTTTACAAATAGAGCATAAATTACTCAGAAAGTTTATAATCAGATTGCTTGAAAATGGATTTCCATAGAGAGGTAAAAAGTTGCAAAAGAAAATTTCTTTAAGCGATAAATATACACAAAGAGAGGGGCAAATCTTTCTTACTGGCATACAAGCGCTTGTCAGGCTTCCGCTCATCCAAAAAGACTTAGACGAAATGAACAATCTCAATACTGGAGGTTTTATATCTGGTTATAAAGGCTCTCCTTTAGGTGGATATGACTTAGAGCTAAGTAGAGCAGCTAAATACCTGAAAGAAAAATCTATTTTCCATCAACCAGGCTTGAACGAAGAATTGGGTGCAACAGCAGTTTGGGGTTCTCAACAAGGGGAATTTAAAGGCAGGGGTAAAAAAGATGGAGTTTTTGGTATTTGGTACGGTAAAGGACCAGGCATGGACAGAACGATGGATGTATTTAAGCATGCTAATGCTGCTGGATCATCAAAATATGGAGGAGTACTTGCTATAGCAGGAGACGATCATGCTGCAAAATCCTCAACATTACCACACCAATCAGATCATAATTTCATGAGTGCATTTATGCCTTATTTGTATCCTTCTGGTGTCGAAGAAATTATTAGGTTTGGATTATTGGGAATTGCAATGAGCCGCTACAGCGGGTGTTGGACAGGTTTTAAAATTGTTTCAGATGTGGCTGACTCAGGTAAAAGATATGACACTGCCGTTGAAACATCTCCAATAATTATTCCTAGTGAAAATTTTCTTGGAGAGTATAAAGACTTGCCAAGAAATATTCTTTATTCCGATACACCAAGAGATCAAGATTATCGCTTACAGAGAGCCAAGGGTTTTGCAGCTCAAGAATTCGTACGAGCCAATAACATCGATAAATCCATGTGGAAAGACAGAAATTCAAAAATGGGAATTATCACAGCAGGCAAGTCTTACAATGACGTAAGAGAGGCCTTGAGATGGTTAAAAATTGATGAGGAAAAAGCTAAAGCTCTTGGTCTATGTATCTATAAAGTTGGAATGCCATGGCCTCTTGAACCTCATGGTGTAAGAGATTTTTGTGAAGGATTAGATACTGTTTTAGTTGTAGAGGAAAAAAGAGAACTCATAGAACATCAAGTTAAATGGCAGCTTTATAATTGGAAAGATACTGTACGTCCAACAGTTGTAGGAAAGCAAGACGAGTATGGCAGTTGGCTTTTACCTGCAGAAAATGATCTTCCTTTACAAACAATTGTTGAAGCTATCTCAACAAGATTACATAGTATTACAGGAGACAATGAGCTTTTAAAACATCTAGAGTGGTTTAATGAAAGAAATAAATTTCAAGCAAACCAAGAGGCCCCAATACAAAGAAGGCCTTTTTTCTGTTCTGGTTGTCCACATAACTCCTCATTAAAACTTCCTGAGGGTAAAAGAGCTCTTGGTGGTATAGGGTGCCACTACATGGCAGTTAGTTCTGTTGAGGGCACTGAGTTTTTCACTCAAATGGGAGGAGAGGGCACGCCTTGGATTGGTATAGCACCTTTCTCAAAGGAAAAACATGTTTTTGCAAATCTCGGAGATGGCACATATAAACACTCTGGAATTTTAGCTATAAGAGCTTCCCTGGATGCAAACGTAAATATTACTTACAAAATTCTATATAACGATGCAGTTGCCATGACAGGTGGACAGGAAATTGGTGGAAATTGGGATGTTGAAGGCATTGTCAAACAAGTATTAGCAGAGGGTGTAAAAAAAGTTTCCATACTTTCCCAAGACCCGAAAAAATACAAACATTTAGTACAAGATGGAGTAAAAAGTTTACATCGAGACTCAATCGTCGTTGAGCAAGAAGAATTAAGTGAGTTTGAGGGTGTAAGTGTTTTAATCTTTGATCAAACTTGTGCTGCAGAAAAGAGACGTAGAAGAAAAAGAGGCTTAATGGAGGACCCAAAAAAGCGTGTCGTAATCAATAAGGAAGTTTGTGAGGGTTGTGGTGACTGTTCAATCCAATCGAGTTGTGTATCCATAGAACCACTAGAGACAGAATTAGGCAGAAAAAGAAAAATTAATCAATCAAGTTGTAATAAAGATTATTCCTGTATAAAGGGTTTCTGTCCTTCTTTTGTAACTGTGAATGCAGAAATGAGAACAAACAGTGAATTCAAGGATCTGGGAGAATTTCCGGATCCTGCAAGAATTACACCTGACCAAGTTTCTAATATTATGTTGACAGGTATTGGGGGCACAGGTGTGCTCACAATTTCCGCAATTCTCGCCTATGCAGCTCACTTTGAAGAAAAAGATTCATCTGTTTTAGATATGACTGGCCTAGCGCAAAAAGGTGGTGCTGTATGGTCCCATATTAAAATTTATGAAAAAGGTGTTACTCCTTATAGTCAGAAAATTTCTCCGGGTTCAGCGGATATTTTATTAGCATGTGATGCAGTTGTTGGAACCAAGCCTGAGATACAAGAGGTAGTTTCTAGAGAGAATACACTAACAGTTCTTAATAGTAATACTATTCCAGTTTCAGATTTTGTTACTGAAAGAGACATTGATTTTAAGAACAAAGATGTTCGCAATATGTTGAAAAATACAACTAAAAAAATTATTTCTGAAGTTCCTGCAATAAAAATTTCAGAACAGCTGTCTGGCGACGCTATTGGTACTAATATGCTGATGCTTGGAAGTGCTTATCAAAATGGTTTAATCCCATTGGAAGCTGAAAACATTATCAATGCTATAAAGCTTAATGGGGTTGGTATAGATAGAAATATTTACAATTTTAATCTTGGAAGGCTTTACACATTTAACCCAGATCATGAGGTGTTTGATTTTCTCAAAAAAGATATAGTTAAAAACCTAAATTCAGTGGAATTATTTGAAGACCGTCTGGAAAGAATAAATAATTATGACACTAGAGTAGTAAACGATTTCTCAGAAGATAAGAAGCTTATAGATGATATCCTCTCACAAGAAATAGATACTGAAACCTTAACAAAAGATGCAATTAAAGAACTCTATAGGGTCTATGCAATTAAAGATGAATATGAGGTTGCACGCATGCACATTGAGACAACGGCAAAAATTCTTGATGACAGTTTTGCAAGCTGGAACAACCTAAAATTTTATCTTTCACCTCCAATGTTATTTTTTATGAAAGATAAAAGAACAGGCAGGCCTAAGAAAATTGAAATTCCTGGTTACATAGCTATGCCAATTTTCAAGCTACTGCATGCATTTAAATTTCTGAGAGGAACAATATTCGACCCACTAAATTTATCACCAGACAGGATCAGAGAGCATGAACATAAAAAGATCTTTAGATCTAAATTACAGGAAATTAATAACGAGATTGCAGGCAAAAAAGCCAAAAGGCTCAGAGAATTTATTGACGCTTCAAAAACTGTAAAAGGTTATGGGCCTGTAAGAGAAAAATCATATGAAAAATTTAAAAGATTTATAAATATACCTGAGAAGAAAAGATTAAGACTGCTAAGAGAGTTATTCAGCTTTACATCAACAAAACCTATCAAATCAAAAAAAATTACTTCTTCTGAAAATATTAGAATCAAATGAAAAAAGTAACAGATAGTTTCTTTGTCTCTTCTCAGATTACTGTCGAAGATATTCCTGAAATAGCAAAACAAGGATTTAGTACAATAGTTTGCAATAGACCTAATAACGAGGAAATCGGGCAAACTGATTATCAAAAGATTGAATTATGTTGTGCCCAAAATAATTTAAAGTTTATTAACTTACCTATGTCACCAGGACACCTAACAAGTGATCTAATAGACCAGACATATGATTTGATCAATGAAGAAAATAAAACATTTGCCTATTGCAGAACAGGAACTAGATGCATAACTTTATGGGCATGTGCAAATGTGAAACTTTATGAAGTTTCAGAAACTTTAGATCAGGTTAACCAAGCTGGTTATGATTTAGACCATCTTCAAGATTTTCTCGAAGATATTAAGGCTTCTTGAATAGTGTAATCATCCATACAATTGGAATTACAATCAAACAACCAAGTGTAATATTTATTGCCAGCATTAGTGGAAAATCGACAATTGCCCCTAAAAAATCAGACAAAGAATTGCCAATCAAAGCACCATAAAGAGCGCCATGAACACCAGAGCCTTTAAAATACTTATCAATATCAATACCAAGCAAGGTAGCAAAGGCTAAAACTCCATTATCAATTAGCCCATATATTATTCCATCAGGCATTAGAATATTTTCCTCTTCATATTTTTTAGAGTTATATAAAGAAAGACGAAATAAACAACCTCAAATGCTGTAAAGCCAACTAAAAATGCAGAAGTAAACTCTCCATATATCAAAGTAATTATTCTACCGAACAAGATTCCTGAAATTATGAATAAAAGAATTTTAAAGAATTGTTCTTGATGTTTGGGTTGGAAAATAGCTATTAAAGCAAATATTCCGATGAAAAAATTTATGCCTCCATAAACTGAACGGATTTCAGCAGAGCCTAAATCTGAATTCAATGTTAAGCCAACTTGTTCTACATAGCTTGCTGGCTCAAATAATGCCCAGCCACCTAACCAGCCATACATTATTGCTGTAAAAAGTAAAAATATTTTATTTATCATTATTCGTTATTTTTTGTTAGTAAATCTATATTACCACCTGTTGCCATAACATTGTCAGTGAAAGTTTTTTCGGTTACAAAACTATGAAGGTATTGTGGACCGCCTGCTTTTGGACCTGTACCACTCAAGCCTTGGCCACCGAATGGTTGAACTCCTACTACAGCTCCTACTATATCTCGGTTTAAATAAAAGTTTCCGATGTTTGATTTTTCAAATATCTTGCTAGCTTTATCAAGTATTCTTGAGTGAACACCCATTGTTAGACCGAAACCTATTGAATTTATTTCGTCAATAATTGAGTCTAAATCATTTGGGTTATAGCTTATGAAGTGCAAAATAGGACCGAATTTTTCGCCATCAATATCTCTGATCGAATCAACTTTGAATGCAATCGGTTTGAGAAATAATGATTTTTCCGGTATCTCACATTCTGTTTCTATAAATTCTTTGCCCGCTTTTTTTAACTTGGCGATATGTGTCTTAAGTTTATCTAATGAAGTGCTATTAATGATTGGTCCAATATCAACTTTTGGTTGGTTCGGATCACCAATTTCAAGCTCTTGCATGGCCTCTTTTAAATAATCCCAGTATTCTTCAGCGACATCTTCTTGGACATAGACCACTCTAAGAGCGCTACATCTTTGACCTGCACTATAAAAAGCAGATCTCATGACATCATCAATTACTTGCTCTTTGAGCGAAGATGAATCTACAAACATTGCATTTTGGCCACCTGTTTCTGCAATCAAAGTTTTAATTGCGCCATCTGTTTGTGCAAGATTAAGGTTAATTGCTCTTGCTGCAGAAGTTGAGCCTGTAAAAGCGACACCACTTAAATTATTCATTTTGGTAAGTTCATTACCAATATCTTTTCCACCGACAACAAGCTGAAGTGCAGATTCTGGTACACCTGCTTCATGAAATAGTTTTACAATTTGGAAAGCAATGAGAGATGTGTCCTCAGCAGGTTTGGCTATGACATTATTGCCTGTTACTAAAGCTGCTGCAATTTGCCCAATAAAAATTGCCATAGGGAAATTCCATGGGCTTATGCATAAGAAGCTTCCCTTTGGCGCATTAATTAGATAGTTCTTTTCTCCAGATGGACTCTCAAGCTCTTGTTTTTTAAAAAGCTGTTCAGCATGCAGACAATAGTAATTTATAAAATCAATTGATTCTCTTACTTCTGCATCACAATCTTTTAATGATTTACCTGCCTCATTACAAAGGAGGTAGAAGAACATATTTGAATTCTCTTTTATTAGTTCAACAGCTTTTTTTAAGACCTTTGACCTTTCTGAGCTATTTGTCTTATTCCAATTTAGATCAGAGATTTCTATTTTGTTTAAGTTATTTGCATTTAGATATGAAACTTTCCCAATGCGTTTCTTCTTATCACTTGGTGAGAATTTATCTTCATAAACATCAATTATTTCTTCACCATTTATAATTGAACAAGCATAAAAATCTTGATCATTGAAATCGTTCATATTTCTCACTAAATCGTCTATTTTCATTAAATCTCCAAAATCAAAACCAGCTGAATTTTCTCTATCTGAAAAAATATTTTTTGGTCTAGGCACTTGAGTTAAATAATTTTGTTCTTTTAAGTTTTTAGATGCTATTTCAATAGGATTCTTTACAACATCTTTTACCGGTATATCTTTAGATAGATACTTGTTTACAAATGAGCTGTTTGCTCCATTTTCTAAAAGTCTTCTAACTAAATAAGGTAAGAGTTCTTTTTTTGAACCAACAGGAGCATATACTCTTGTCAAAGGAAAAATATCGTATACTTTTTCAGCATTTCTATAAGTTAAATCACCCATTCCAAAGATTCTTTGAAATTCAAATTTGTCCTCCCTTCCTTTATAAAGCTCCATAATTGCAGCAATGGTATGAGCATTATGTGTTGCGAAGTAAGGTCTTAAATTTTTTGTCTCAGAAATAATTTTTGCAGTCGACAAATAATTAATATCTGTAAAGGATTTTGATGTGAAGACCGGTAAATCTTCTGCACCTTTAATTTGGTGTATTTTAATTTCTTGATCCCAGTAAGCTCCTTTTACAAGCCTCATCATCATGCCATTTCTATTGGCACCTAATTCATCAACTAATTTAACAACAACTGGAGCTCTCTTTCCGTACGCCTGAATTGCTAAACCAAGCCCACTCCAATCTTTAAGATCTTTTCTTTTAGCAAGATTTTCAATGAGATGGAGGCTAAGCTCTAATCTATCCTGTTCCTCAGCATCAATTGTCAGAGCAATATCATGGGCTGCTGACTGAATGCAAAGTTGATAAACCCTCTCCAAGAGTTCATCAAAGACTCTTCCTTTTTTTGTTGCTTCATATCTTGGATGGATTGCTGAAAGTTTAATCGAGATTTCATGAAATGAATTGGATAGTAAGGCATTTTTTTCGCCAACCTTTCTAATGGCTTCTTCATATGCATTAAAGAAGAAGTCTACGTCTGATTGTGTTCTTGCTGCCTCTCCGAGCATGTCGAATGAGCAAGGTATTTTTGGCATATCAAATTTATTCAAAGCATCGTCAATATCTATTCCTGAAACAAATTCTTCGCTTAAGATTTCCATGCCTTTTTTGATTGCCTCTCTTAGAATCGGATCGCCGATACGTGATGTAAGGCCCTGAATCCAGCTGATCGGATTTGAACTTATGTTTTTATCAAGCTCAACTACTTGCTCAGCAAGGAATAAACCAAAGGTTGTTGCATTTACGAATAAAGACGGAGAACTATTAAAATGCGCAAGCCATTTCTTGCCGCCTATTTTTTCTTCAATAATTTCGTCACATGTTGCATTATCAGGTATTCTCAGAAGCGACTCTGCAAGACACATTAAAGCTATGCCCTCTTGATTGCTTAAACCATATTCCAGAAAAAAATTATCCAATCTGGTTTTGTTTCTGTCTTGTCTGCACTTATTTACAATTGCAGCTGCATTCTCTTGAATTTTTTGATTATTAATCCAATCATTAGAATCAATTAGTTTTTGTACCAGAATTGATTCGTCCGCATATTTCAGGGTTTGTAAGTCTTTAAAGAAAATTTCAGTGCTCATTTTTGTAGGGGTATTTTACCTTGTATTAGATGGTTTTAGAATGAATTTTTAGTTCCATCTAGACTTAGCTTCTGCGAAAGATTCTTTAATATATCCTTTCAGCCAAGTGCAGCCTGGGTCGTTGTCATTTGATGCGTGCCAAGCAAGAAAAAATTGAGATGGTGCAACTTCAAACGGAAGGGTTTTGTAGGCTAAATCGTGTTTTTTTGCAAAGGATTTTGTACAGGTCAAAACCATATCTGTGCTGTTGAGTATCTCAGGAGTAATTAAATAGTGTTGGGCTCTTAGAGCAATCTTTCTATCTAGTTGAAGTTTAGCTAGAGCATTATCAACTAATGCAGCGCCTCTTTTTCTGCCTGAAATATGTATGTGATCTAAATCTAGATACTGTTCAATACTCAATGCATCTTCGGCAGCCAATTTATGATCTTTTCGGAAGCCACAAACAAATTCGTCTTCAAAAATTAGTTCCTTTTTAATGTCTGAATCAGATGGGGGAAATGGATCAACAGCAAAACATACTTCATTTGCAACTAAAGCATGCTGTAAATCTTCTCGTTTTGTGTAGTAACTACTTAGACTCACCCTTGGTGCAACTTCATGCACCTTTTCCATTAGTATTGGTAGCACTCTGCCTTCACTGACATCGTTGAGAGACAATTTAAAAGTTCGGCTTGAAACTGCAGGGTCAAATGCATCCGGCTCTTCAAGTGTTTTGTGCAAAATTAATAAAGCTTCTCTGACATGTATGATGATATTTTCGGTCTTAGCTGTTGGTTGGACCCCTTGGCCAACTCTTATAAAGAGCTGGTCATTGAAATAATCTCTTAGTTTTGAAAGGGCGCTACTCACAGCTGGTTGAGTAATACCTACAATCTCGCCTGCTTTAGTAAGACTCCCCTCGGTATAGATTGCATTGAACACAACAAGAAGGTTAAGGTCGAGATTATTTAATTTCATTTATAGCTTATAATTGTATGAGGACTATTATAAATAATATTTATAGTATTTCAGAAGTTTTTTTAATAATTGATAACTATGAAATTTGATACCACAGAAAAGATCGATTTTTACCTTCCTAAAGTCAAAAGCTTTATTGATGAAGTTGTTGTTCCAGTAGAACAAGAAATTTTAAAGAGAGACATCCCTGAAGAAAAAAGATGGGAGCCTTATCCTGAGTTGGATGACTTAAAAAAAGAAGCGCGCTCAAGAGGATTATGGAATTTATTTTTACCTGATAGTGAGTATGGCGCTGGTTTATCTAACTATGAATATGCGCACTTAGCAGAAGCCATGGGTCGAACTTATCTAGCTTCTGAAGCAATGAACTGCAGTGCACCAGACACCGGAAATATGGAAGTATTGGTGAGATATGGGTCAAAAGAGCAACAAGAAACATGGTTAAAGCCACTGTTAGAGGGTGAAATTAGATCAGCTTTTGGTATGACAGAACCACAGGTAGCATCATCAGATGCAACTAATATGGAAGCTACTGCAGAACTAGTGGATGGACAATGGGTTATTAATGGTGAAAAGTGGTGGACTTCAGGTGCTGGTGATCCTAGGTGTAAGATCATCATTTTTATGTGTGTTACTAATCCTGATAATGAAAGACACCAAAGACACTCTATGATTCTTGTTCCAATGGATACACCAGGTGTTGAGGTAAAAAGAATGATGCATGTCTTCGGCTATGATGATGCACCTCACGGCCATGCTCATATGAAATTTGATAATGTAAAAGTACCTGCTGAAAATGTAATTTTGGGAGAGGGAAGAGGTTTTGAGATAGCTCAAGGCAGATTAGGCCCGGGACGAATTCATCATTGTATGCGTTCAATTGGAGCAGCTGAAGTAGCATTTGAATTAATGTGTAAAAGATCTCTTGAGAGAAAAGCCTTTGGCAAAGAGCTTGCAAGGCTTGGTGGAAATTTTGATGTTATTGCAGACTCAAGAATGGAAATTAATCAAGCTAGACTCCTTACGCTCCATGCGGCATGGAAGATGGATAAGTATGGCAATAAAGTTGCTGCAAGTGAAATAGCTCAAATTAAAGTAGCAGCTCCGATCATGGCTTGTAATGTTATTGATCGAGCAATACAAATGCATGGTGGAGGAGGTGTAAGTCAAGATTTTCCTCTAGCAAGCATGTATGCTCATATGAGAACTCTTAGGCTAGCAGATGGTCCTGACGAAGTTCACAGAAGAACGGTTGCTAGACTTGAGTTGGCAAAACTTGTGCATGATAAATAAATGAATTTTGAGAATAAAGTATTTCCAAATGATGAACAGTTGCAGGGCTTTAATGATGATCCGAATTTAGGACCAATCAAAATGCTTAATCTCCTTAAACTAAAGAAAAAAGCAGAATATGCTGATGGTCGAGAAACAAATCTTTCAGGTCTTGAAGCCTACATGCTTTATGGTGAAGAAGTACAACATCACCTAGAAAAAGTCGGTGCTAGGCTTGTTTTTAGTGGTCCAGTTTCCAGGCTCATGATTGGTGAAATCGAGGAGCTTTGGGATCTAGCTGCGGTTGCAGAATATCCTAATAGAGCTGCAATGCTTAAAATGATTACGGATCCTGAGTACCTTAAAACTGCTGAACATAGAGAAGCAGCGCTTATAGGCCAACTTAATATAGAAATCTTGTGAAAAGATTTCTCCCTTCAGTAGCTGATAACAATTTTCATGGACCAAAAATAGCTTTTTATTTTTTTGTACTTTTTATGGTTGTTAATACTGTGAGAAGCTTAATTCATTTTTTTGCTGATGATGCTGGATTAAATTCTATTGCAAACATAATTATTTTTGAGGGAGACCCTGATCCAAATAAAGTTATATATTTATTTGGCTCTCTTTGGGGGGAAATGCAATTACTTTGTTGTGCAATAAGTTGGATTGTTATTTTTAAGTACAAGAGTTTAATTCCATTTATGTATTTCATTTGGCTAATGGAGTGGTTCTTAAGAGTAACTTTCATTAAATATAAGCATGGTCTGGATACGCTCTATACTCTGGGCCCAACTCCTGGTTCTGACTATGCTCTTCTAGCAGTTGGTCTGTTGTTTATTTTTTTTATAATATCTTTAAGGGACTCCACTAAATGAAAGTTTTTAAATATTTGTTGATAATATTATCTGCTGTTGTACTGCTAGGCTTACTTCTGATGCAGAATCATACAGTTCAAAATAAATTATTTGAGAGAACAGCAAAACAATTACTCACAGCAGAAGAAATATTCATGGAAGATGCTCTTTCAGTTGCAGTCTGTGGTTCAAGATCTCCATTACCTGGTCCAAATAGAGCAGAAACTTGTCTTCTAATACAAGCTGGTACATCTAAATTCATCATAGATCTTGGTCGAGGTAGTGGTGATAATCTACAAAAATGGCAAGTGGATTATTCTGATTTAGAAGCTGTTATTCTCAGTCATTTACATTCTGATCACATTAGTGATTTGGCAGAAATTCAATTTCAAACTTGGTTAGGAGGTAGAAAAGCTCCGCTTTCTGTGTTGGGACCAAAAGGAACAGAATCAACAGTCCAAGGTTTTGCGCAGGCTTTTAAATTAGATTCTATCTATAGAAGTGAGCATCATGGAGCAATATTGCCTATTGAGGCATATGGTTACGATGTTGTTGAGTTTGACGGAGATACTAACTTAATCTTTCAGAATGAAGATACTAAGATAACCGCTTTTAAAGTTGATCACTATCCTGTTGATCCCTCTTATGGTTTCAAAATCGAATATAAAGACCGATCAATTGTTATCAGTGGTGACACAATCGCTTTGGAGGAAATGGTTGAATATTCAAAAGGAGTCGATGTGCTGTTCCATGAAGCTTTGGCTAAACCTTTGATTCAAAGAATGGAAAAAATTTCTGACGAGATTGGTAATGATGTTATTTCAAAAGTTTTATTTGATATTCAGGATTACCATGCCACTACCATTGAAGTGGCAGAAATAGCTAAGAGATCAGAAGTAGGTTTGCTTGTTTTTTATCACCTAATTCCTGCTCCTAGAAATTATGTTAGTGAACAAATGTTCTTAAGGGGTGTTGATGATATTTTTAAAAATTATCATGTCTCAGATGATGGAAGCTTAGTAAGTTTACCTTCAGGAAGTGATGAAATTATTCTCTCATCAATCGATTAGCCTTCGTATGTAACCCTGTAAATCACTCCATCGTGATCATCAGAAATTAACATTGAACCATCTTTGAGCATTAGGGGTGCTGCAGGTCTTCCCCAATATTCCTCGCCTACAAGCCAGCCTGTCATGAAAGTTTCTGCAGAAACTACTTGATTGTCCTCAAATTTCATGAATAAAACTTCATAACCAACTTTACTAGATCTATTCCATGAACCGTGTTGTGCTACAAACAAACCATTTTTATAGTGGTCAGGGAACATGTTTCCAGAATAAAACTTTACCCCGAGCGGCGCTGAGTGAGCTTGAAATTCCCAAACAGGTCTTGTGAACTTAAATGAGTCATTAGCTATGAATTTGTCATCCTTTATGCCTTTCCCATGAAAAAAAGGAAAACCAAAATGTTCGCCATTAGTTGAGACCTTATTCAACTCACATGGAGGTATATCATCTCCCATCCAGTCACGACCATTATCTGTAAAATACATTTCTCCCGTTATCGGATGCCAATCAAATCCAACACTATTTCTGACTCCGTCAGCGTAAATGGTTAAATCATCTTCTTGTAGTTTTAAAATTGTTCCAAACCTTGAGTCAGTGTCATCACAAACATTGCATGGCACGCCCTCTGAGATATAAAGTGCACCATCCGGACCAAAATCAATCCATTTCCATCCATGATGGAATTTTTTTACAGGGTTTAACATTCCTTTCCTAGGCAAATCATCAAAATAAACTTTTGAAATTATTTCACCACCAGAATTAATTTGTTGCTCAACATTCTCAACAACTATAATTTGGTCTATTTCTGCAATGAATAAATGCCCATCTTTGATAGCAACGCCTGTTGGTAGAGAGAGATCAGTTAACAAGACTCTTACATCATTTGGATTTACCTTATCTATAATGTGAACTTTCCCAGCAGATCTGCTGCCGACGAATATAAAATTTTCACCTTCTACCATCTGTCTAGGATTTTCGATTGACTCTGTATAAGTAGCAATTTTAAAACCATCAGCTACTTTTAATTTTTCAACGTCAGCACTTATAAAAGCGCTTATTAATGTGATTAAGAGAAATATTTTTTTGTGTAAATTGTTCATATTATGTTAGTCTAATTTTCCCATTGAATTTATGTAATTAATCTCAAATTTATATGGTAATAATTAACAGTTAAACAAGAGGAACAAATGAATAAGATATTTAGTCTACTATTAACAACAATGTTTATTTCTGCATATCCAGGCATGCCAGAAAACATACCACCAGAAGCACTTAAAAAAATGCCACCGGAAATGATGGAAAGATTCATGTCGGGTATGGGGGATGATGAAGAATTTGAAACACTGGCAGATTTTTTTGCTGATAATGAAATTGAAACATCTGAAGGATTTCTAACTCTGCATAGGAATGTAGAAGAAGACGAATATTTCCTTGAGTTAACAGAAGAAGATCTAGATAGAGAATTTATTTACTTTGCTTATCTGCTTAACGCTCCTCAAGCAGCAGGTGTTAGAGGTGGAGCTATCGGTCAGGGTGCGATTCTGGAATTTAGAAGATTTAAAGATGGGTTAGCTCTATATAAAAAGAACACTTACTTTTCAAATGAAACTGATAATAATATTGGAAAAGCTGATCTAACAAATATTGTTGAAGCTTTTTTAGAAAATTTTTCAATTGTTGTTGAAGATGAAGGCAAGATCATTATTTCAGTTGATGATTTGTTTAAATCCGAAACACTGACTAATGTTTCACCTAATTTGCCACCAGAGTATAGAGACTTTGTAGCATTGAATTTGGGTAGACTCGATAGCAGTAAAACCTTTGTAAACCAGGTCAGGAACTACCCAAAAAATACTGCTGTAGAGGTTGTTTTTGGGTTTTCGAATTCTAATCCTAATCAAAGAAGAGCTGTCTATGCAGTGGCTGACGCAAGATATACTTCAATTTCAGGGAGACACTTATTCGTTGAAATGCCTGATGATGGCTTTGAACCAAGAATTGCTGATCAAAGAGTTGGTTACTTTTCACAAAGAGTCACAGATATGTCTACTTATGACAACTATCCACAAAGAGACTTAATTAATAAGTGGAGACTCGTTAAGAAAGACCCATCAGCAGAATTATCAGAACCCGTAGAACCAATAGTTTTTTGGGTCGATAAAGCAACGCCTGAGGAAATTAAACCAATGGTAGTTAAGGGAATTGAGGCATGGAATTTTGCATATGAAAGAGCAGGTTTTAAAAATGCTGTTGTAGCAAAAATTCAACCAGACGATTCTGAATGGGATGCTGGTGATGTGCAGTATAACGTTGTTAGGTGGTCATCCTCACCAGAGCCAGGTTTTTCTGGTTATGGTCCTAGTATAGGAAACCCTAGAACTGGAGAACTTATTGCTGCGGATATTGTGCAAGAGTTTAATGCTATCAAAAGAGGTTACAACTACAGAAAACTTTGGGGTTGGACACCAGAAAATGATCCATTAGAGCAATGGATTGTTAGTTTAACAATGCATGAGGTTGGCCACACCATAGGCTTGAGACATAACTTTAGTGCTAGCTACTTATATGGACCAAGAGAAGTTCATGATAAAAGTGTTACTGGTAATGTAACAATAGCCTCAATAATGGATTATGACCCTATAAATTTAGCACCTCCAGGCATGGAGCAAGGAATGTATTTCCCAACCGAGCCAGGTGAGTACGACCGTTGGGCAATAGAGTTTGCTTACACACCCAATCTAACAGAAGAAGCTAGAGCTAAATTATTAGCTAAATCTGTAGAGCCTCCTTATACATATGGCCCTGATGGAGATGCAATGTCCTCTCCAGGTCGAAATATTGATCCAAGAGCAAAAAGATATGATATGTCTAATGACGTTGTTACCTACACTGCTGATAGGTTTATGACAATTGATAACAAAATTGCTGAACTTAATGAGATCTATGCTGATGAAGGTGAGACTAAAAATGATTTCACTAACTCTTTTTACAGTCTTGTTACCGAGAAAGGTAGATTCATGGATGCAGTTTCTAGACAAATTGGCGGAGTTTACGTTACTAAATTAGTTAATGGACAAGATGACGTAAATGCATATGAACCAGTACCTTACGAAAAACAAAAAGCCGCAATGGACTTAATTACTTCAAAATTCTTGGCTAATGGTGTCTGGAGTTTTGATCCTGAAATACTAAAAAACTTACAGAGAGAAAAAAGAGCTACTGGCTACTCTAGTGGTGGCAATGAAGATCCAAGGTTACATGACATGGTTTTAGGAATGCAGGGCAGGGTTCTAGCAGCATTGCTTCATCCAAATGTTATGACAAGACTGGTTGATTCAGCTCAATATGGCAATACGTACATGCCAAATGAAGTTTTAGAAGATTTATTTCAAGGAATTTTTGTGAAGGGTGAAACTCCTGATACTTTCAAAAGAAATCTTCAATCAGTATATGTTGATGGTCTTATCAGTGCTTTTGCAGAAGATAGTGATTACGATGAAATTTCAAAAGCAGCAGTATTTAAATCTCTAAAAAATGTGCAAAAATTTACAAAAGGAACTGCTAGAGATCCTGGTGTAAAAGCTCATTACGAGTACTTAAACTGGAAAGTAAATAATTTCTTTGATGGCAAAGCATTTAACTTTCTCGAAAAGTAATTTAGAGACCCGTAGCTCAGCTGGTTAGAGCGCTGTCTTGACATGGCAGAGGTCGTTGGTTCAAATCCAATCGGGTCTACCATTTGACTTAATATAAATATCGTTTATATTACATCATATTAAATTCTTATATATATGAAAAACATAGTATTATTCTTACTTCTATCGTTTTCAAGTATCGCTTTTTCAGCAGAACATGAGATTAAAATGCTCAACTTTGGATCTGAAGGCGGTATGGTATTTGAGCCAGGCTTTCTCAAAGTAAATGTAGGCGACAAAGTGAACTTTGTTGCAGTAGATATTTCTCATAATACAGAATCAGTTGAAGGCTTGATTCCTGCGGGAGCAACAAGCTGGAAAGGTGAAATTAACGAAAATGTAAGTGTTGTGATTGATAAAGAGGGTGTTTATGTCTACCAGTGTACCCCGCACATCATCTTAGGAATGGTAGGTGTAATACAAGCAGGTGAGCCAGTAAACAAAGACGAAGTTATGGCAAATGTTGGCAAAATTACCATTGCTGTAAACTCTGAGAGACTCACTAACTACCTAGCACAAGTTAATTAGAATCAAAAAATATTAACGCAGCAGCTCGAGACATTTTAGAGTTGCTGTGAGCTACCCCTGGCACAATCTGAAATTCCCAATTAAATTCAAGGTTATTTTGTTGAGTAATGGATTCTGTGTATTCGAAAAAATTGTTTGCTCTTTGAAATCTATTAAAACCTTGTTTTTGAGCGCCTTCCGACTGATTAACGGAAGAGTCAACGTCTGTATCTTTAGACCCAATAAGAATATGAAGATTCGTCTTCAAGAATTTCTTTACATTTGAATCATTCAATGAAACAGGAGGATTTTTTATTCCGTAAGGAAAATTTGCTCCATTTAAAAAAGTATACCAACCTGCATTAGCTGCAATTGCTATGTCAACAGCAGGTGAGTCAGACGTTAGTAAGTATCTGTGAACAAATTGTGCTCCAGCAGAATGGCCGTAAATATTGTATTTTTTGTCATTAAGGCCGAATAAGCTCTTAATATGCACGAAGAGTTCATCTATTGAATTATTAAGGTATAGGGTCCTATTTTCACGAATAACACCCTTAGAGGTCGACATTTGGAGAGTATTAAAGCTTGGAAATTGTGATCGTTTAAAATGTGGTGCAAAAAGTGCGACATTTTTATCATCAGCCCTATCAATCCAGGTTTCTAGATAGTTATCAGCATTTCTAGAATTACCGTGAATAATGAATATAACCTCAGTATCTTCATCAATTACATCCGGTAAATGATAATAGACGTCTAAATTAGGCTTTGACCAAGTTTTATAGGTAAATTTATCCAGTTTCATCCCATATTGTAAAAAACTTATAAAAATTAAAGGATAAATGGCAAATCTTAAAAATTTCACATATAAATTGTAACAATACAAAAATTAAAACACTAATAAATATATTTTGAACACTATAAAATAGTTAAAAGGCTTTTAAAATAATGTTTTTATGTATTAATATTATAATTTTGAACACTGATAATTGTTAAATATACAAGATTTTTCCATTTGAACACTAATATTCGATTAATTTTGAACACTATTATCGTATTTGAACACTAAAAAATGAATTTTGAACACTACTAATTCTATTTAATCCTTATAAACAAAGGATTTAAGTAATATATAGTTAAGTGGAATAATACAAATAATAGTGATAATAATCTTGATTTGATCAATAAGTAGGTCTTGTATAATTTTATCAGTGATAAAAGTAATGAATAAACCAGCACACGAAAGAATAATAAATCTTAATAACCTATGAATTTCAATATTTTTACTAAATGTCCATATTGAATTTAATACAAATGAATTAATTAGTGCTACCAGAAAGCCTGTAAAGTTTGCTATCAGGAACATATAGCCTTCTTTTATAAGGTAATAAGCTAGAAAGTAGTGAATCAACGTATTTGACAGGCCAACTATGCAAAACTTTATAAATGTCTTTGAATTACTTTTTATGAACTCTTTTAACAACATAGATTGGCCTTTCCTTAACTTCCATATAGATTCTGCCTATATATTCTCCAATCAGCCCTATGCTAATGAGCTGTAAACTGCCTAGGAATAAGATAAATATCAGGATAGAAGCGTAACCTGGTACATCTACACCAAAAATAAGAGTTCTCGTGAGTATAAAAAGAGCATATATAAGAGATACAAAGGCTATTAAGACACCTATATATGTCCAAACCTTTATAGGCATTGAGCTAAAGCTCGTAATACCATCAACTGCAAAATTCCATAATTTCCATATTGTAAATTTTGTTTCACCTTTTTTCCTTTGAGGTCTTTTATAGTCAATTGTTGTAGTTTTGAAACCAACCCAAGATAGGATGCCTTTCATAAATCTATTTTTTTCTCTTAATCTTCTAATTTCTTGCACAACTTGGGCAGTCATTGCCCGATAATCACCTACATTTTCAGGTATTTGATGTTCTGAAAAAGCATTATGCGCTTTATAGAATAGTCTGGCACTTATTCTTTTAAAGAAAGTATCTTCAGAGCGATCTGTTCTTGTTGCTGTTACAACCTCATAACCATCATTAAGTTCATTTAACATCTGTATTATTAAATTAGGCGGGTCTTGAAGATCTGAATCTATAACTATTGCAATATCAGCATTAAAATGATCAAGACCAGCAGTTATAGCGGACTCCTTCCCAAAATTTCTGGAAAATTCTATGATTTCAATCGTTTTACTTTTTTGGTGTGTAATTAGTTTTGTCAAAGTTTGATCATTTGAGCCATCATCAATACAAATATAAGAAAAATTATATGAGCCTAACTCATCTGTGACTTTTGAGACCTCTTCAAAGAAAACATCAACATTTTCTTCCTCGTTGTAAAAGGGTGTAATTATAGTTACAGTTTTCATGACTAACCTTTATATGGACATTATAACTAATAAGAATTTCTGGTTTAGTACTATTTTAAAACTAGCATTCACTTTAATATTTTGTAGCTTCATTACAAGTCATGCTAACGATAAGCCTTATTACAACTATGATGCGATTCCTTACGTAGCAGCAGCAAAGCTAATTCAAAACGATAACATAGAAGAATCTCACAAATACGCATATCAGCTATTGAAGGAGAAAGCACCCCAATTCTATAATGGCCTTTGTTGCTCAAGTTCTTACAGGAAATCAATGTCCAGTGATTTTGAGGCTTTTGAGTCTCATTTGCCTGCATATCAAATTAAATCTTTGTATGTAAACCTTATAAGACTAACCAGTGATGTCTTAAATGTTGATGAATTTAGAGCTATAAATTTAATATCTCTCAGTTCTGTTATAGGAATAGTTTTAATATTTGTAGGCTTCTTTTTTCATCTAAATATTTTTGCATTCCTATCAATTTTTGGTGTTCTAATTCTTTCTCAAGTGCTACATCTCTCAAGATTGATGACACCAGATGCTTTATCTAGTTTTATATTCTTGTCTTCAGTTATAGCAATTATCAAGAACAAACAATATTTGGGTTTCAGTTTAATTTTCGCGGCTTTATTAATTAGGCCTAGCAATATAGTTTATGCAGGATTAATACCATTATTCTTAGCGAAGGATAAGAAATATATTAGTTTTCTAGTTGTCTCCTGCATTTCTCTTTTAATTTATTTTTTAAATTCTAAATTAGTAGATGGGTTGGGATGGTGGAAAAGTTTTCACTCAAGCTTGATAGGCATGCCAACAACTTTTATTGGCTATGCACCTGAATTTAGTCTTGACCAATATTTCAATTCTCTAAACTACTGGTTTTTCTGGGTTCTAGCAGACTGGAACTATAATAGGTGGTTGGCAATAACAGCTATTTTTGTTTTTTCAGGACTCTATTTAATGCAAAAAGAAAAGGGCTATTTAAAAAATGAAATTTTAATCTTTACATCTTTATCTATAGGTGTAGTAATAAGTTTCATGCTTTTCCCAATTGCAGATCATAGGATCTATACCAGTGGCTTAATACCTGCAACATTTTTATTCACGAATTTCTTGCTACAACCTTCTAAAAATTAATGAAATTTTGATCAGAAAAATGTATCTTTAGAACACATGAAAAAAATTCTACTTTTACTAACTTTTTTAGCATTTTTTAGGATTTCAGCTGATGATCATGAGTATGGCTGGGTTCAAGACATTGTTGGCATAGATGAAAATGTTTTCAACTACGTTGAGGGGTCTGATCCTGATTTAGAAATGTACTTAAAAAGTAGTTTTTTTACTCAGGTTCAACTATCGCCTGATGGAAAACATTTAGCTTTCCAAAGCAAAAGTGATGAGTTTACTGAAGGCCTTTTGGTTGCTCGTACAGATGATTTTCTTGATCCAAAAAAAGGTTTAGAAAAAGCGACCGTTGCTAAAGCTGCTATGGAGAATACATCAGATAAAGTCTTGGGTGTTCCAGCTTTGTATCTATGCTCTTTTAATTGGGTAACAAACAGCCTTATATTGGTTGAAGTCTGTGGCAAAAGGTTTGATAGGTTACAGGGTGAAATATTCCAAAATCTTGGAATTTTTAAACTTTTCAATATTAAAACAAAGGAATTCAAAAACTTTATATATCCACTTGAGCCACCTCCAAAAAAAGGGAGTTCAACATTTTCTGATAGATATAAGCCAACAACTTTTATTTCAGCATTAGATGATGAGGGATTGTTGATGTCTGTTGCAGAAAACAGAAGAGGTTTCAGGTATGCAAATCTAAGAAAAATTTTCTTTGATAAAAGAGGCACTAAACCAAATGGCCAAAATGTTTATGTTTCAAAGGAGCCTTGTCAATTTAAAACTGGCTACAGGGTAAATAGTTTTTGCAATACGCCATTCATCTATATTCTTGATAAAGATAAAAAGCCCGTTCTAACATTTTCGAGTGATCTCGATGGGGTTTATGCTCATTATGCCGATGACAAAACAACTAAAATCGACATCGATTTAGAGGATTACACGCCTGTTGGACTTAAAGGAAAATATCTTTATTTATCTGAAACAAGCGGTCTAGGAGCTCATGGCGTGAGCGTATTAAATATAGAGACTAAAAAAATTCAAAGTATTGTGCCCGAGGATTGTCACTCAATTCTAACTTCAATGTCCTCTCTTAATGATCCAATCCCGTATGCGCTCGGTATGGAATGTGATGGGCAAAAAGAAATAATTTATTTTGATCAAAAGAAAAGAGATGCTCAAATCTTAAGTCAGCTTGCACCAAGCTTCCCAGACAAAACAATAACACTAGGCAATTGGACAGACGCAAATGACAGAGCTCTACTGGTAATAGAAGATTCATCCGTAGTTTCAGAAGTTTTTATGTTAGATCTAAAACAAGGAGCATTGAAACCAATTGGAAGAACCTCAAATGTACCCAAAGATAGGCTTCATAAAATGGTGTCAAAAAAATTTACGACAAGAGATGGTGAGAGCATATATGGTTATTTGACTATGCCTAAAGGTAAAGTCAAAAGATTAATTGTTTACATTCATGGGGGTCCATATGGCATTCGTGATTTTGACTCATATGATTTTTCTGAACAATACCTTGCTTCTAAAGGAGCAGCTATATTAAAAGTAAACTACAGAGGTTCCGGCGGTTATGGAAAAGACTTTATGGAGGACGCATATAAAGAATGGGGTGGAACCTTACTGAATGATATTGCAGACGCAACTATAGCTGTCCAGAAAGAGATAGGAATTGGAAGAGAACAGACCTGTGCATTCGGTGCTAGTTATGGTGGCTATGCAGCTTTAGCAATGGCCTATAAATATAGTGAATTATATGAATGTGTTGCAGGAGGTATGGGTGTCTATGACATGATGATACTTAGAGATGGAAGCGATGAGAGCATCTATACAAAACAAGATGATTATGAAGAAACAGCGGAAAAATTCTGGGGTGATGAGGCAGAGAGGCTAATAGACTTTTCGCCTGTTTTTAATGCCGATAAAATGAAATCAAGAATATTAATGTGGCATGGTCTTCAAGACCCAATTTCTCCTATCGTTCATATGGACCTAATGAAGCAAGCTTTAGAAGATAATAATGTCCCATATCAAGCTTTTACAATGTCAAAATTAGGTCACACTTTCGGTCAAAAAGAAGATATCAAAGCACATATGCCAGTTCTCAAAGATTTCTTATTTGATGAGCTTTAAATCTTAGCCAAACTTTTCAGCAAGCTTTGCTTTATCTGACTCGTAATATCTGCCTGCTAAGTAATAAAATAAAGGCCCTAATATTAGAAACATAACACTGAAAGCCACAAGTAGAAGTGTGTATGGGTTTTCAACACCCTGTGAAATTAAGTTATCTGAAAGCATACCCATGAGCAATGAACCAGGAACGATTCCAAGCATATTCAAACAAAGAAGTAAAAATGCCACAACTGTACCTCTGATTGATGATGGAACCAATTCTTGAACAACTGCTAATACAGGGCCATAAAAACAACCCAAACTAAAAGCTGAACCACATATTCCAACCCAAAATAAAAATGTGTCTGTTTCCAAGTACCTAGTGAATGCAAAAGGTAAAATGATTAGAGTTAAGATAAATAAGAACCATGTTCGAGGTAAATTAAACTTTTTAAGCGCCCAATCACTGGCAATGCCGCCAAAAAGACTTCCTAGAACGCCAAAAAAGACAAAAATCCAACCATTTATTTGAGCAAAATCATTTGCATTAAAGCCTTTATCTTCAACTGCCCAAACTACTTCAAATTGTGCTGCTCCTAGAACTATATGGTAAAGAGTGCCGGCTATGATAGTAAAAACTAATGATTTTGAAGTCATTAAAACTTTCCCTAGGAGAGAAATAATCTCCCAAAATGATCTTGTATCTTTTGTAGTGCTTTGGTTGCGTCTTGGAGTATCTTTAACAAATAGCATGCCCAACCCAAGCACTAAACCGAGAAATCCAAGAAGGTAAAAACAGCCTCGCCAACCTATGTATGGTTCAATGTAGCCAGCTATGATTAAACTAAAACCCACCCCAACAGGAACGCCTAGATAATAGAAACCAGCAGCAAAACCAAGTCTTTTTTGTTCATAACGATCTGACAAGATTGACATTGTGGTAGGTGTTATAGCTGATTCACCCACTCCGATAAATAGTCTAGGTATTGCAAGTGTAACGAAGTTTTTAGCCAAGCCTGAAACAGCCGTGAAAGCACTCCAAAGTATTACACCAATGCCTATAATTTTTGTTCTGTTATACCTATCTGCTAAAGTTCCTACAAACAGACCTGCAATGGTATAGAAAAAAATGAATACTACACCTGTTAATAAACCAATATCGGTATTTGTTAAATTGAGGTCACTTTTTAAAAAAACTGCGAAGCTCGATATGAACTGGCGGTCAACAAAATTTATAACATTTAGGATTGTTACAAAAATTAAAAAAGATGTATTTTTTAGATTTAAAATAATCTACTCCATAAAGCTATTTAGTCTTTCATAAGCTTCAATGAATTCTTCTTTAAATTTCTGAACAGTTTGGCCTGCAGTAATTCTTTCATTCACTAAACCAATGCCTTGGCCAACCCAATAAGTTGCAAGTTTTTTTGCACCTTCATGGCCAACTTCTGCAGCCTTATCAATTTTGTCCAAAGCAGGTTCGCTAACCATAGTTTGTAGCGGCATTGGAAGTGGGTCTGGTGCATCTTTTGATAACCAAGCATCTGTCCACTCTGATTGCAGTTGTCTTGAATGCTTACCTGTTCTGCTTCTTGACCTTACTGTTTGATTTGAGCTTGCTTCAAGCATTTTTTCTTTAACTACTTCTGATGTCTCTGCTTCTGAGGTTGTTAAAAATACTGAAGCACACCAAGCTCCTGAAGCTCCCATAGCCATTGCTCCAGCCATTTGCTCGCCTGTACAAATACCACCAGCAGCAAGAATTGGGACATCCCTCATCCCTTTAATCGCTCGTGCAACTTCCGGAATGAGTACCATGGTTGAAACACTACCACAGTGACCGCCACCTTCAGTGCCTGAAACAACAAGAATATCAACGCCAGCTTCAACTTGCCTAACAGCATGTTCCTTAGCACCAACTAAAGCAGCTACCGGTACATTGTTTGCTTTGCATAAATCTAGCATCCATTTCGGAGGTACACCCAAAGCGTTAGCGTATAGTTTTACTCCATGCTTAAAACCAATTTCAATCATCTTTGTGGCGCCATCTTCTTTCATATTTGCACCCCAATTTGAATATTCAGTTGTTTGCTTACGAAGATCCTCTCCATCAATATCATGTTTTTGTAAAACATCAGCCCTAAAGTCTCTGTACTCTTGGGGTATCATTGATGCCAGGTGATCAGGGTCAACACTTCCTTCTTTACCGACAAACTTATTTGGCACCAATAGATCTAAGCCATATGGTTTACCATCAACGTGATCATCAATCCATTTTAATTCTTGTTCTAATATTTCAGGCGTCATGCCAACTGCACCTAAAACGCCCATACCACCTGCTTTTGAAACTTGTGCCACGACATCTTTGCAATGACTGAAAGCTAATAGTGGAAATTCTATATCTAGTATTTCACAAATTTTTGAATTCATAATTCCCCCTTCTATGTAATTTTAAAGCTATTGTTTGCATTTCCTATTATATCCTCAGAATTATTTCCAGTTAGGCTCTCTTTTTTCTAAAAATGCTGTAATGCCTTCAATAGCTTCATCAGTTTGTAGACTTTCATTGATTTCATTCTCTAGAAATTCCATTGAGGCTTCAAAATCATTAAATTCTTGTTGAGCGTGAGCCTTCAAACCTCTTTGCATTGCCTTTGGTGGTAGCCCTGCTAGCTCAGCCACTATTGAGTTAACCTGTGAATTAAAATCTTTTTCATTCAGAACCTCAGTCACCAGTCCAGTCTCTTTTGCTTGCAAAGCATTTATTGAGTTGCCACGCATAATAAAATCTAAACCTTGTCTTTTAGGCATAACTCTGAACAAGCCTGCCATAACCATGAATGGCCATATACCTCTTTTAATTTCTGGAGCTGTAAAAGTCACATTTTCACGTGCATATGCGTGTGTAGAGTTACAGACTAGGAGGAGGGCACCTGCATAAACATCTCCTTCAATTCTACAAACAGTAGGTTTAAACAGACCTCTAAGTTTTTTTATTACATCTGCAAGATTTCCGTCCATATTTGGTATATCTTCATTTTCTTCACCTGCCATAGTTCGCAAATCTCCTCCTGCACAAAAAATATTACCTTGGGAGCTCAATTCTAAAACACGAACACTTTCTTCATTTGCTGCAAAATCAAGCACGTAGAGAAGCTCATTTGTCATTGCTGGGTTGATCGCGTGTTTCTTTTCAGGACGATTTAGTTTGATGTAAAGTACGTTATTTTTGTGCTCTACTATTATGGTTTTGAAATCAATCTCATTTATAGGCATAACTAACCTTTGAGGTCTTTGGGGCAATCAATTAATTTTGAACCTAGATATTCTCCTAGAGACTTTGCTTGCCCATCTCTTCTATTATTTGATGATACTCCATTCTCCAGCAAACCTCTAACAAAGAAGTTTAAGGCTAAAATATTAGGGAATTCATGTCTTTCAATCTCATATTCTTTCAAATCTGGTAAAAGTTTTTTTAATTCTTCAACTGTTAAGAAATGATAAAGGAACTGATAGCTTTCTAGATCTTTAGCCCAAGTTCCTAAGTTGGCGCAGCCGCCTTTATCACCAGATCTGGTACCAAATATTCTTCCAAAAGCGATTTTTTCTGTTTCATTAATTTCCATTTCCTCTACTTTTATTTCAGTTTTCTCTACATCAAAATTTTTATGGGTAGGAACTTCAATTCCATACTCTTTGCCATCAAAATGGACAGTTTCTCGCACTTTGTCATTACCAATCAATGCTGGCCAATATGATATGAATGGGCCTCCCTGTTTGATATCGCTCTGTACTGTCCAGCCAGGATAATTTGCTAAACCCAGCTCAACTACTTTTGCACTGAATATCCTCCCAACTACTTCAGGAATCCTAGATTTCACATCAATTTTTAATGTAGCCATAGCCTCTTCATTTGTATCAGGATTAGGTTTATCAGTTCTTATTAATTGCACAGAGACGTCATCAAATTTTTCTTTGCCACCTAATGAATGAAATAGTTCATCAGTAAATATTTCGGCTTTTTCTGGAATGTCTAAACCAGTTAAAATCAACTCCATACTATTTTTATAGCCTCCAGAAAGATTCATACAAACTTTGTGATTTGCTGGTGGAGGAGATCCTTTGGTTCCTGAGATGAAAACTTTATTATCTTCAACATCTTCAATTTTAAGGGTATCAAAATGCGCAACAACGTCAGGGTTCAGGTAAGCTGGTGATTGAATTTCGTAAAGCAATTGTGCTGTAACAGTGCCTTTTGAAACAAGTCCTCCAGTATCAGGATGTTTAGTAATAAAAAAACTACCATCATTCTTAATTTCTGCAATTGGGTAGCCTATATTTCTGAAGGTTGGCACTTCTTTAAAGAAAGAATAATTTCCGCCTGTAGCTTGTGCCCCACATTCAATAATATGGCCAGCAGCAAGAGCACCAGCTAACTTATCAAAATCATCTCTATTCCAATTAAATTTCCAAGCGGCGGGCCCCATTACAACCGCTGCATCTGTCACTCTTGGACAGATCACAATGTCTGCTCCCAAATCAAGTGCTTGTTTTATGCCCCAGCAACCAAGGTAAGTATTCGCTGAAAGAGGAGGCATATCTTGATCAAAGAAATTTTCATTAGTATCAATATTGGTAAGTTTTTCTCCAGCTAATTTTAATTCTGAAAGTCTCGGCATTAAATCATCACCATCAATGTAGGCAACTTTCAGATCTAGACCTAAGGCATTCAAGATTTTATGAACTTCATTAGCCATGCTCTTAGGATTAAGGCCACCGGCATTAGATACAATTTTTATATTTTTTTCAGCACAAGTTGCAGCAACATCATTAAGTTGCTTGAGGAAAGTACCTACAAATCCTGCTTGTTCTCCTCTCTGCATTTTTTGACTAAATAATATAGCCATAGTTAATTCAGCAAGATAATCACCTGTTAAAACATCTATTGGTCCGCCCTCGACCATTTCTTTTGCCGCAGAGAGTTTGTCTCCATAAAAACCACTGCAATTACCTATTTTTATTAGATCTTCCATTTAATCAATTTTCATTAGTAAACTTCCATTTTCTACCTGATCACCAACTTTCACAAATAGATCTGAAATTATTCCTTGGTCACTAGCTTTAATAGTGTGTTCCATTTTCATTGCCTCTAAAATGATCAGCGTATCTCCTGCTTTAACTTTTGCCCCTTTTTTATTCATAATCTTTAATATTTTTCCAGGCATTGGCGCAACCAATCCACCCTCAATTGAAACTTCATTTGGATCTGCAAACCGTGGATTGATTTTAAAGCAGACATCACCTTTGCCAAGGTTAACGGTTATAAGATCATTTTGTTTTGTGATCTGAGCACTCAAAATAATTTCATCTAATTCAACTCTAATGCCAGCTTGATTATGATCTAGTAATTTAGCTTTTGACTCCGAAATTCTTTCAAAATATTTTCTGTGAATAACTATATCTTCAGATATATTTTCGTAAGAAAAGATATATTCCTCTTCTTGATATGTGAAAGATATGTTCTCTTTTGGCATGATTCCATTTGTCCAATTGCGTGGCAGAAAATTGAGTCGTTCATTATCAAGCTTATTCATTTGCTGTAACCAAAGCACTGCAGCTTTCATAGACTTGTCGACAAGACCTTTATCAATATCCAGAAATATTTTTTTCGATTCTCTTTCAATAAAATCAGAGGTTGTTTTTCCGCCTAAAAAGGATTTATTTTCCAAACAATTTACAAGGAATTCCTTATTCGTAATTAGTCCAGCAATATGTGTTGATTTCAATTCTTTAGCTAAAAGTTTAGAAGCTTGTTCTCTTGTTTCAGCATGTGCAATTACCTTCGCTAGCATCGGATCATAATTAGGTGTTACTACATCTCCTGACTCAACTCCGTTATCCCATCGAATACCTTCGTTCAATGGATAGTGCATTTTTTCTAATTTTCCAATTTCTGGTAAGAAGTTGTTATTTGGGTTTTCTGCATAAATTCTTGCTTCGATGGCATGCCCAGAATGTCTTATATCATCTTGCTTTAAACTTAATTTTTTTCCTTCCGCAATTTTAATTTGTTCTTTAACAAGATCTATTCCTGTCACAGCTTCTGTAATTGGGTGTTCTACTTGTAGACGAGTATTAACTTCAAGAAACCAGAATTCATTTGTTTCCTCATCAAATAAGAATTCAACTGTGCCTGCTGATTTATAGTTAATCTTTTTTGCAAGGTTTGCTGCAGTTGAAGTAATTTCAGATCTTATCTTTTCAGTTAATCTGGAGGAGGGGGATTCTTCAATTATTTTTTGATGTCGTCTTTGAATGGAGCATTCTCTTTCCCCTAAATGAATTACATTTCCGAAATTATCTGCAAGTATTTGAACTTCTATGTGTCGTGATTTGCTAATAAATTTCTCAAGAAAGACTCTATCATCACCAAAGCTTGAGCTTGCCTCTCTTTTTGCTGCCGCTATTGCATCTTTTAGTTGGCTTTGTGTTTCAACAATTCTCATGCCTTTTCCACCGCCACCTGCTGATGCCTTAACTAAAATTGGGAAGCCAATTTTTTTTGCGTCTTTTGGTTCAGTAGACTTTAGTAGTGTAGGAATGCCCTCTTTAATACAAAGCTCTTTAGAATTAATTTTATCGCCCATAAGATCGATAGTTTCCGGATCAGGACCTATCCAAATAATCTTTGAATCTTTTACTTTTTTGCAAAAATCACTATTTTCCGAGAGAAATCCATAGCCAGGATGAATAGCATCTACTTGTAGTTCTTTAGATTTATTAATTATTGTTTGAATATCTAAATATCCGTTTGGCAGAAAAAAGGATTCATCAGAGAGTTTTACAAACAAAGCATTTTTATCAGCTTCTGAGTGCATAGTGACACAGTGCAAGCCCATTGCTTTCGCAGTTTTAATAATTCTGACAGCAATCTCACCACGATTGGCAATAAGAAGTCTATTAATTCTCATAACCTAAAGACCCCATATCCATCAGCACCTTTCACTTCGTTGTTATCAATAACTGATAAACAAAAACCTAGTACATTTCTTGTATCTCTTGGATCGATTATCCCGTCGTCAGTGAGCATGCTGCTTGCAGACAGAGCCAGAGATTCCTGTTCCGCAATTGCCTCTATGAATTCAACTAATTGCTTATTGCCTTTTTCATCAAACTTCTCACCCTTCCTTTTAGCTTTTGCCTTTCTGACGATAGACATGACACCAGCAAATTGTTTTGGTCCCATTACTGCGATCTTTGCTGAAGGCCAAGTAAAAATGAATCGGTTATTGAAAGCACGACCAGACATTGCGTAAGTGCCGGCACCATATGAAGCTCCTACAATGAATGAAATATGTGGAACAGTAGAATTCGATACGGCATTAATTAATTGTGAACCTTTTTTGATGATAGCTTGTCTCTCATAATCCTTTCCTACTAAAAATCCTGTTACGTTATGGAGAAAAACGAGAGGAGTATTTGTTTGATTGCATAGCTGGATAAATGATGCAGATTTTTCGGCTGTTTCTGGGTAAATAGGACCATTATTTCCCAATATTCCTACTGGATATCCAAAGACATTGGCCCATCCGCAAACCATAGTTGAACCATAAAGAGGTTTAAATTCCTCAAACCTTGATTCATCTACAAACCTCATAATAACTTCCCTTATATCAACATGAGTTTTTAGATCTTCACTAAATAAACCCAACAGACCGTCTGAGCTATATTTAGGAGCAGAAAATTTTGTGAGATCAAAGCTTGATCTTTTAACTAAATTTAAGTGGCCAATAACATTTCTGCAGATTCGTAGTGCATCCATTTCGTCTTCAGCGAGATAATCTGAAAACCCAGATATCTTGGAGTGCATTTCAGCACCACCAAGTGTTTCATCATCTGAAATCTCGCCTGTTGCCATTTGGACTAATGGAGGCCCAGCCAAGAAAGCCTTAGATTGTTTCTTGATAAAAATCGTATAGTCAGACATACCAGGTTGATAAGCTCCACCAGCTGTCGAGGACCCGAATACTATTGATACAACAGGAATTTTTAATTTCGATAATTCGGTCATCTCATAAAATGATCTACCAGATGCGGCAAAGTGGGGGTTTTCAAGTTTTCGAGCAAGGTTTTCACCATTATCACCAGTTCCACCTCTTAGGTCTGCTCCAGCTGACTCAACAAAATTGATAAAAGGAATTCTATTTTCTCGAGCAATTTGAATACAACGCATCCACTTTTCCCAAACATAAACTGTCATTGCCCCACCAAGCACTGAAGGATCATTCGCAAAAATAACACACTCTTTTCCAGCAACTAAACCAATGCCTGCAACGCATCCACCCCCCACTGTGTAAGCAGTGCCATATGCTGCATAAGGGGATATTTCAAGAAAAGGGGTATCGGGGTCGAGAATATTTTTTATTCTTTCCCTGACTGGAAGCTTTCCTTTGGCAGCTAGTCTGTCAAGATGATGTTGGCCACCACCCATCTTAGCTTTCTCAAGCAATTCATTGAGCTTGTTTATTTTTCCCAACATCATTTCTTTGTTTGATAAAAAGCTATCGGAATCTTGATCTATTTTTGATTTAAGAATTGGGGCAATATTCTTATACATGCTGTAAATTATAATAAAAATATTAGAAAAATAAAAAAAATATCTATTTCAACTTCGCATAATATTAAAAAAATAAATTTTCTTTACTCGTGAGAAAAACTAACTGCTTTTTGAAATGCTGGTCTTGCAAATAGGTTTTCAGACCACCTTTTGATATTTGGTTTCATGGCTTGATGTATTTCAAGTGAAGAGGCAAGATTGATAGCATAACTCACACATATATCTGCAATAGTAAACCTTCCTGAACAAAGATATTCTTTGTCCTCTAGAGAGCTTTCAAGCAACTTTAACCTGGACACAAACCATCTGCTATATCCCTCTATGGCTCCATCAGCAACTCCAGGTTCTTGAAATTTGTATCTTAAAACCACTGTCTGAGGAAAGGTAAGTGTTGCGTCTGAATGAAATAACCAGTTTAAGTAATTTGGATAATCCTTTTCATCTGGCTGAACACACAGCTCTGTTGGGCCATATTTCTCAACAATATATTGGCACATCGCAACTGATTCAGTCATTTTGACATCACCATCAACAAGATAGGGTACAGTTCCAAGCATATTAGTTTCTAAATATTCTTTTTGAAAAACTCTAGGAGGGAAGGGCATCATATCAAGCTCATACTCAAGGCCCATTTCCTCTGCAGTCCAAATAGGTCTTACAGCTCTTGAATTTTGTGTACCATAAATTTTCATTTATCTAAAAATTGTAACACTTTACATCAATATAAATTCACAACATTTAATGAGCTTTCTTGATAGGCGAAGACTTCACCATTTATATTCTTTAATAAGGCAGCACCTGTATGATCTATGCCATGGAAAAATAGCTCTTCATCAGAAGTTGGAATTTTAATTTTGCTATTCATGTGAAGACATTTCGCCAGCCAATCAGAACGCCAATTTTCATCAGAAAAATTTTCCAGTTTTGAAATTTCCGAAGCTAGCTCTTGAATAAACAACAATTTTTTCTCTTCATCATTTAAATTTTCATCTAAATCACCCCAATGAGGCTCATTGGGATTTACTTTTAAATTTATGCCGATTCCTATAACAACTAGAAATTTATCTTCAAAATTTTCTGTTTCTACAAGAATACCGCCAATTTTCTTAGACTCATAGATCAGGTCGTTTGGCCACTTTAGCTTTACAAATTTACCGAATACCTTTTCGATAGCGATTGTAGTTTTCAATCCGGCTAGCAAGCTCAGAGCTGGGTGTGGTTTTCCGCAAAAGAAGCCATATGAGAATGAAATGTTGCCTTTTGGGCTTTCCCATTTTTTTTGATTTCTGCCTCTGCCATCAGTCTGTTTGTCTGCAGTAATTAGAGTTGGTTTAAGATTCTTCTTAGATTCAATTCTGCATAGATCATTAGTTGACCCAACAACCTCAAGATGTAAATGATGGAAATTTTCAGACATTCTTATCTTTTAACTGATAAGGAACGTATAGTAAATAAGTTAGGAGCCAAGCAACTGGAATTAAAGCAATAATATGCATTGGTGCATCAGGCATGAAGTTCATAATGTTGTCACCAGCTGGTTTTTCAAGAATGTACCAATAGTTTGTATCTAAGGCAAAATTTATTGCGTACATTGCTGGCAGGAATACAAAGCTGGTGAAAAGCATAATATTGAGATAATCCTTAAGATAAGGTCTTTCATTGGTGAGTATTAAAACCGTTGAAACACCCAAGAGGATAAGTGTGTGACCATACATATGATTTAAATAATCAAAAGTCGGAAATCCAGTCAGAGTATCTGGTGTGAGAACTGACATTCCGGCTCCGGCTATACCCCAAAAATAAGCAAATAGAAAAAATACTCTATGGCCACCAAGAAGGTATATTGAAATACACCAAGTAGAAAATGCACACATATGAAGGGGCAAAGAGTCTTTTACCATCTCACCAAAAAAGGTTACCTTAAAAAATGGATCTATGATTTCATGCGATAACATTAAGAACGCAAGAAAATACTTTATGTTTCTTATAGTCTTCTCACTACTTCCAATAAAAATCCTCGGAAGGTATATCACAATTGCAATGCATAAAGCAGCAAACAATATATGAGAAGGTGCTAATAGGCTAAACGGTTCAGCTTGCATTTTGTTTAATTAAATCTGCCGCTTTCTCAGCTATCATCATAGCTGGTGCGTTAGTATTTCCTCCGATAAGAGTTGGCATTATTGAGGCATCAACAACCCTTAAATTTTTTACACCCCTGACTCGTAGTTGATTATCAACTACAGCCATATCATCAATTCCCATTTTACATGTTCCTACAGGGTGGTAAATAGTATCTGATCTTGTTCTTATAGCAGTTTCAATTGCCTTATCATCATTTATATTGATTGGATTCCTTATATTATTGAATTTGCTTAGTGGTTCAGTATTCATTATCTCCATCATTTTTTTATAACCTTTTATCAAAGTTTTCATGTCATCCTCATGTGATAGAAAGTTTGGGTCTATTATTGGATCATCATTAGGATCTTTAGATGCTATTTTTACAGTACCCACTGATTTAGGTCTCAGAAGACAAACATGACAGCTAAAACCATTCCCCCAAATATCAGCTCTGCCATGATCTTCAACCATTGCAACGGTAAAATGAAGCTGTAAATCAGGAATTTCTAGGTGCTCTTCACTTTTAATAAATGCGCCTCCTTCTGCGAGATTCGAACTAAATAAACCTTTGCTAGTTAGTAAGTAATTTAATAATTCAAATGGTGCTCTTAAGGTGAATTTTAATGATTTGATAGGTGACCCGATTAGCTCCCAACTATTTACAACATGAGAAGTAATATAATCAATGTGATCTTGTAAATTTTCGCCAACGCCTTTTAAGTTTGAAACGCAGGGAATATTTTTGGAAGCTAAAAAGCTCTCATCGCCAATACCAGATCTCATTAAAATTGTGGGCGATCCGTATGCACCGCCGCATAGAATTACCTCTCTATTAGCTTTTATAGTCTGCTCTTTATTAGCAGTCATACAATTAACCCCGACTGCGACATTTTGTTCAAATACAACTTTATTAACAGTGGTATCAGTGATGATGGTTAAGTTTTTTCTGCTTGTTGCCGGATTAAGATATGCCACTGCTGCACTACATCTTTTACCATTTTTTTGAGTGACCTGATAAAGGCCCGCACCTTCTTGATCCGCACCATTAAAGTCATCTGTGATTTTATGGTGTTTGCTTGCTGCCTCAATGAAGTACCTTGTAAAAGGATTATCATGTCGCAGCTCAGCAACATTTAACGGGCCTTCATTGCCATGAAATTCATTTGTTAGGCTCTCATTGCTTTCAGATTTGATGAAGTAGGGCAAGACATCATCGTAAGACCATCCATCGTTCCCTAGACTTGCCCAGTGGTCATAATCCCATTTATGCCCTCTAATATAAATCATTCCATTAACTGAGCTGGAGCCTCCCAGTGTTCTTCCACGAGGTTGAAAACCCCTACGATTTTCTTGATAACTCTGTGGCATTTGATGCGATAGTCCTGAGGAATCCATTGCACTGCCTGCACCCTCAGTCACAGTCACTTCATTAAAGTTTTTTTGAGGCACAGTTTCATATTGATATGTGTATTCAGATTCTTGAAGAAATGCAAACATTGCTGGTATATGGATGCCAGGATGTTTATCTTTAGGACCTGTTTCTAACAAACACACAGATACTGAAGGATCTTCACTCAGTCTGTTAGCTAGTACACAACCAGCCGATCCTCCCCCTACAATAATGTAGTCAAATTGACTCATGCTTTCTTAAACTTATCCCATACGAGAAATGGAATGTAAGTTATAAAGAAGACCGCCAGAGCAAGTGGTGCTACACCAAGTATGTGGAATGGAGGGGCTGGCATAAAGTCCATTAGTGATTCACCTTCTGGGGTATCCATCAAGTACCAATAATTTGCTTCTCCTCCAATAATTAAATTGATAACAAGTATTGGTATTAAGAGCAATATCGTAATGACTGCCATTTTCCAAAAATTTTGTAAGAAAGGCCTGTGTTTAAGAACTGCAAGAGCAAAGAAGATTCCTAGTATGATTTGACCATGGCCATAAAAAAACATGAAAAACTCTATATCAGGCCATGCTTCCTGCAAATCAGGTGTTAAGAGCGCCATTGTTGCACCGCCAACACCCCAATAAAAAGGCAACTCAAAGAACATTTGATTCTTTTTCTTTTGCAGCAAAAATATTCCTATCAATACAGCACTAAAATTACACATGTGAAGCGGCAAGTAGGTCTCCCACGGCTTATCAAATCCATATATGTAAATAAATGGTTTTGTGACCTCAAAAACCAGGAGCGAAATGCCGATTAATTTAGAACAAATGTCTTGAACTTTGCTGCTAAAAAAATTCCCTAAAATACAAAGTACTGCAACTATTAAAAATGTAAAAGTTAGAGCTTGAGTGTGTTGCTCTCCAAAAAGAATAAACGGTTCTGACATAGATTCCCCCAAAAAACCTTTCTTTAATAATACAACCTGAGTTGATAGATACAAAATTTAATTTAAGATGAAAATAAAGGTTAGATTTATGTCAAATGATTGCTTACTGCTCAATGGAAATGGAAAACCAGTAAGCTATTTTCCACTATCAACCATCGATTGGAAGACAGCAATACGACTGCTCTTTACGAAAAATATTATTGTGATTAAAAATCATGAGTCTTGGGCAGTAAGATCTCCATCAATGAAAGTAGAGGTGCCAAGCATAATAATGTTAAAAAGGTTCCACAAATTTCAAAACTATGTGAAATTCTCTAGATCCAACATCTTCTTAAGAGATATGTATAGATGTCAATATTGCTCAGATATTTTTGATTCAAAACAACTTACCTTAGATCATGTGAAGCCAAGATCGAAAGGTGGTGTTACAAATTGGGAAAATATTGTCACATGTTGCAAGTCTTGTAATACATCTAAAGGTTCAAAAATTATTGAACCAATAAGGAAACCAATTAAACCAACATTTGCCCATCTATTAAATGGGCACAAGTTGAATAAAAACGATTTCCCAGATAAATCCTGGGCAGAATATATTTTCTAGTATTTTACTGAGCAGCCGTAAGGTCTTGTTTTTGCTTCCTTTACTTCTTCTCCATTTGATAATTGAGAAACCGCATTTCTAACATAATTTTTTGCCTTACTTAAATCAGTCATAAATAATGCTGCTGTATTACCAAGATTGTCTATCGCTCCTTGATATCTCATTTTTCCTGTTTCATCAATGAGAAACATATGAGGAGTTGTTTTAGCACTATACATACGACCTACATCACCATCTGTATCTAACAAAACATGTGCAGGCTCAGCTTTTCGTGAGCTTGTAAGATTTTTTGCCTCAGTAGAAGTTATGTGGCCTTGTTTTCCTTTTGCAGACGAGACAATTGATAACCAGACAATATCTTGGTTTTTCATATCTCTTTGTAAATTTTGCATATTATTTGAGTCATAATGTCTTTTGACAAATGGGCAATCATGATTTGTCCATTCAAGGACAACCTTTTTACCTTTAAATTCTTCAAGTGAAACAGTCTCATTATCCTGATTCAATAAATTAAACGATGGTGCGTTGTCACCATTCTTTACTGAAGCTGCACTGAGCAAACTTAGTAACATCAAACTTAATATCTTAATTTTCATCAACTACCTCCATTAAATAACCTTCAGTTAATATTTCATTAAGAACCAATGGTTCGTCAAGTTTTTTATTCCAATATATATAAAGCGGAATTCCTGATCTGTTATATTTTTCAATTTGAGCAGCAATCTCAGGATTTCTATTCGTCCAATCAGCTTTTAAGTAAGTAATGTTGTTATCTTCAAATTTACTAAAAACTTTGTCAGTAAATGCTACCCCCTCATTAACTTTACAAGTTATGCACCAAGCAGCTGTAAAATTGATGAAGTATGCTTTTTCGTTAAGTCGCAATTCGTTTTCTTTTTCAATTGACCAACTAATTGATTCAGCGTCATTCGTGACTTCAACATCTTTAAAGTCCCATTCAGTTAATTGGTAACCCCAAATAAGGCCAATTATTCCTGATATATACGCAGCAAATTTAATCTTAGTTATTACAAGCCAAGAAGAAAAACCTATCAAAAACCAACCTATAAGTACGAATAAGATCGAATTCGCATCAACTTGATTTGCAAGCACCCATAATAACCAAATAGCTGCGGCGAACATCATTAATCCAAAGAATTGTTTTAAAGACTCCATCCACTTACCAGGTTTCGGTAAGAAATTAATTAGAGAAGGGAATAATGCTATTAGAAAATATGGCAATGCAAAGCCCAAAGCCAAGAACAAAAATACTAAGTAAGAAAAAATATCTGGTTGAATAAGAGCGAACCCTAGAGCAGCTCCCATGAAAGGTGCTGTACATGGGGATGCGACCACTACAGCTAATGTTCCAGTTAGAAAAGAATTAAATGGTCCGGAACCATCAGTATGTTTTTCTAACTTGCCTAAATTTCCTCCAACACTTAAATCTGTAATTAAATAGACACCTATCCCAAATATTAAAATAGACAAAACACTAACTATAAGGGGGCTTTGTAGTTGGTAGCCCCATCCAATCATTTCACCCGCATTCTTTAATGAGACAAGTATTGTTGCAATTGTCATGAATGTTGCTATCACACCAATAACATAGGCACTAGCATTTAGTGTTACTGATGAATTTGATTCTGCGGAACTTTTAACAAGTGATAGGCCTTTCAACGCTATAACTGGAAGAACACAAGGCATAAGGTTCAAGATTAAACCACCCAGAAAAGCAAAAATTATTGCTGTGAATAAAGAGATTCCGGTAATAGTTTCAGCAGTTACAGTCGAATTAAGTTGTTCAATTTCGTAATAATTTTGTCCTACGCTGACTACACCTTTTAAGTTTTCACTAAAATTTTCGTAAACATCAAAAGTTAATTTACTATCTGAAAAACTTTGTTCATTTGAATAATCCATAACTGAATCATTAAACGGAAAGAAATAAGAATTTGAGTCTAGTGATGCATACTCAATAGTGAAGTTGTTTTCATTTGAACTCAAAATCATTTCAGGAGGCGCACGTATAGGCACTCTGTTTAACCATTTATTTATCTCTGCTGGACTCTCATCAACATTTAATATTCCATTTTTCAGACTCAGAAGTATCGTTGCTTCTTCCGGCACACAAATATCATCGCAAACCAAAAATTTTGTGGTAATTTCAGTAGATTGATCATTCAAATTTTTTAAATTTAATTCAAATGGAAAAATTACTTCATCAACATAACCATAAGTCATCAAAGGGGGGTAAATTATTCTTTGAGGACCAGGCCAAATATTCTCTTTAATATCCCATCCAGAGGGTGAATTAAATTCAAAAATAGGTGGCCCTCCAGAATCACCTGGATTTATCCAATATGTGTGCCAGCCAGGAGTAAAAACAAATTTATAACCTAGCTGTATTACGCCAGGTTCAGAGATAATATTAGTATTACCAACGATCGAAATTTCAGCGTGATCTGTCTTAGCAGATCTTGCCTCAACAGAAATAACAAAAATTATTAATACTAAACTTAAATATCTCATAACAGAGAAGGGCGGCAGTGCCGCCCTAAAATTATTTAACCTCTATAACACGAGGCTTTTTATGATCAGGAACCACTCTTTCCATATCTATAGTCAAAAGACCATTTTTCAAAGATGCCCCTAAAACTTCAAGATCTTCAGCTAAAGTAAACTTTAATTTGAAAGCTCTTTTAGCAATACCTTTATGTAAAGTTTCAGAATTATCAGATGAATCTTTTGGCCCATCATGTTTGATGGTTAGTGCTCCGTCACATAATTCTATATCTATATCTTTTTTTTCAATTCCAGCTAGAGCTACCTCTATTTGGAATTTAAGCCCATCTTTATAAATATTATAAGGCGGGTAACCAGTTTGAGACTCATTAGAAATTCTTTCGAGTCTATCTACGAGATTTTCAAAACCTAATACACGGTTTGAAAACATTGGATCAGTAAAATTAATTAACATATTAGTCCTCCTTTTAAGCGACTAGTTAAATTTTTAATGGCCTCACCTGAGCACCATCAACAAATAATCTAATCTTGATTCTAGAAAAATCAAGGTATATTTGCTCAAAATGTAACGTAAACTACTCATTTTATTGAATTAATTTTAAATAATGAGTAGTATGCGTTACATAAAGGAAAATTTTACTGTGAATAAGAACCATAAAAATCTGGTTTCTCTCCTTGCATATAAAAGGAAAGATGCTGGAATAACACAATCCAGTCTTGCTGAAGCTGTACAGGTTTCAAGAAAAAGCATTAGTGCTATCGAAAATGGTATTTATGTGCCCTCTACTGTCTTGGCTATCAAAATTGCAACAGTATTGAATTGTGCTGTTGAGGATATATTTAAATTACATGATGGAACTTTTCCATTATTAACTAAGTCAGAAAGATATGAATAAAAATTTTCAATACGCAATACTTATTTCAATTCTTACACTGGGTGGTTGTGCCACAGGTGGTTTTTCTGCAGATGTCGTCACTAGAGATGCTGCAGCTAAGAGTCAGTATGTTCAATCCGGTACAGTAGTGTCTGTAAGAAAAGTCACAATTGAGGGCGACAGAGATTCTGGTAATGTTTTTGGATCTGTTATCGGTGCAATCGTTGGATCAAATATTGGTGGAGAAAACGACGAGACAACTAGACAAGTTGGCGCAGTTGTTGGAACTGCTGTAGGCTCAGTTGTGGGACAGGAAGTGAGTGAGTCAATATCTAGAAAAGAAGGTGTTGAAATAATAATTAATTTAGATAGCAACAACAGAGAAGTTTCAATTGTTCAGGAAGTTTCAACTGATCCAGAACTGAACTTCAGAAAAGGCGATAAGGTAAGAATTGTCAGATCCTCTGGAAGAGCTAGAGTAGTGCCTTATAATTAATAGGGTTGAACTCATCAGATCTTTGGAATAAGTCATTAGATATTCTCTCTAGAAGAGAGCACTCTACTCTTGAGTTAAAAACAAAACTAAAAAAATTTAACCCAGATCCAGAAGATTTGAGAGATGTTGTTGCAAGACTAAAAGAAAGCAACTTTCTTGATGATGAGAGATTTGCGGCATCTTTTATAAGATCCAAAGCTCTTTCTGGTTATGGGCCCAATTATATATCACAGTATTTGATCAAGAAGGGTATAAATTCCGATCTTTATGATATGTACGCATTAGGAATTGATTGGGAAGAAAATTGTTTAATGCAATTTAGGAAAAAAAATCGAACTAATGAGCTTACATTCAAAGAAAAAGAGAAGATTTTACGTTTTTTAGCCTATAGAGGTTTCAGTTATGAAATAATAAAAAAGGCTCTAAAAGATTACGATTAATGGCATTAGCAAATAAATATAGACCAAAGTCATTTTCAGAAGTTATCGGACAAGATAACGCTGTTATTGCTTTGAAAAACATCATTAAAAACCAAAATTTTCATAATGGATATATTTTTTCTGGAACCAGAGGGGTAGGTAAAACTACATTAGGCAGGTTGTTTGCTAAAGCGTTAAATTGTTCAAATTATGATGCAGAGAATGGTTTAACTTGCAATGTGTGCACTACATGTGAGGAAATACAGAAAAATTCTCATCTTGATTTAATTGAGATTGATGCTGCATCAAGAACAGGTGTTGATGATATGAGGGAGCTTTTGGATTCAGTTCAATATAGGCCTTCACAAGGAAAATATAAAATTTATCTTATTGATGAAGTTCATATGCTATCAGTGCAAAGTTTTAATGCTTTGCTCAAAACGCTTGAAGAGCCGCCAAGTCATGTAATATTTATTATGGCGACTACAGAGACACATAAAATTCCTAAGACTATTATCTCAAGATGCTTACAATTCAATCTTAAGCTTGTGAGCGATGATCTCATAACGTCAAATTTAAAAAAAGTTTTTGTTGATGAAGGTGTTAATAGCGATGAAAAATCTATTGAATTACTTGTAGAGCTTGCAAGGGGCTCTGTAAGGGATTCATTAACACTTGCTGATCAAGCGATATCACACTGTGACTCTAACTTAAACGAAAAAGCTATTTCTCAACTGCATGGCGTTTTAGATTTGTCTTCTACGGAGAAATTATTTGAAGCAATTTTTTCTCATGATAATCAAATGGTAATTGACGAGCTTAAAAGGTATCAAGCATTGGATGTAAACTACGATATTTTGTTTGATCGAGCATTAAATTTTTTGCATGAGATGATCATAGCTAAAACTTTATCTAATGTTGATGGTAATGAAGAGTTACATCTTTTTTATCAGTTCTTCTCGAATGGTTTAGTTGATGCCAAGCAGACGGATAAAACTAGAGATTGTTTCGACATTGCAGTAATGCGTTGTCTTACTTTTAGCAAAAGTAATCAAGAAAGCTCAAAAAAAAAATCTAAATTAAAGCCAAAAGTCCAAGAGATTATTGAAGAAGATCTTGCAGAACCTGTTAAGAAAGAAACTGAAATTATTGAGGAAAAAAAATCAAAATTAATTGAAATAAATGCTACTTCCTGGCTCGAAATTTTCGACTTATTGGATTTGGAGGGGCCATCCAGAGCTTTTTTTTCAAATCTTCAACTTGAAAGAGTTTCTGATAAGACGATATTTTTTAAGGGTTCAGATATGTTTGCTGAACGAATAAGCAATGAAAATATCCTTCAGATGAGAGAGTCACTAATGCGCTTGGGTTATCAAGAATATGATATAGAGATCGAATCATCAGACAAAGCCAAAAATACTCCTTCATCAAAATGGGAAAAACAAAGAAAAAAAGATATTGAAAACTTTAAAGATGAAATAATGCAAAGCGATCTCCTTGTTAACTTAAAAAATGACTTTGGTGAAGAGATTGATGAGGATAAAATTACTGTAATTGACCATGAAGAATGAAGATAGCCTTCTAGCACAACTTATTCAGGCTTTTAAAGTTTTGCCTGGAGTTGGTGAGAAATCTGCACAGCGAATGTCTTTTCATTTATTAGAAAAGAATAAAGAAGGGGCCTTAAATTTATCAAAACTAATATCTAAGGCTGTTGAAAACATAAGAAATTGCAGCCAATGTCGCAATTTAACTGAACAAGATATTTGTGAAATTTGCTTGGATGAAAAAAGAGATAACAAAGTGCTTTGTGTGGTTGAGAGCCCTACAGATGTTTTAGCAATAGAGAATTCTGGAAGCTTCAAAGGAAAGTATTTTGTATTGATGGGAAGATTAAGCCCCATAGACGGCATAACTCCACAAGATCTTGGTATTCCAAAGCTAATTGAAAGTGTTCTGAATGAGGATAGGAAGGAAGTAATCATTGCAACTAGTCCGACAATAGAGGGTGACGCTACTTCTTTTTATATAAAAGATCAGCTAAATGAAAAAAATATTCTAATTTCACGTATAGCATATGGAGTTCCAATGGGCGGAGAATTAGAATATGTTGATAACACTACTTTAGGTAGAGCAATCCAAGGCCGAAGAGAGATAAATTAATGACAATTAAATCCGATATTTGGATCAAAGAACAATCTGAAAAGAATGAATTGATCACACCCTTTGAGCCTAAACAAATTAGAGAGGTAAATGGCGAAAGAATAGTATCTTATGGTGTCTCAAGCTATGGTTATGATGTGAGATGTTCAAATGAATTTAAGATTTTTACAAACACTCATTCGTCAATAGTTGACCCAAAAGACTTTGATCCTAAAAGCTTCGTTGATGTAATCGAAAATGAGTGCATTATTCCACCAAATTCTTTTGCTTTAGCAAGAACTGTTGAGTACTTCAAGATACCCCGCTCAGTTTTAACTTTATGCCTAGGCAAATCTACATATGCTAGATGCGGAATCATAGTAAATGTCACACCTCTCGAACCTGAGTGGGAAGGGCATGTTACTCTTGAGTTTTCCAATACCACAAACCTCCCAGCAAAAATTTACGCAAATGAAGGGGTAGCACAAATGATCTTCTTTGAGTCAGATCAGGTTTGTAGCACAAGTTACAAAGATAGAGGTGGTAAATATCAAGGACAAACTGGAGTTACTCTTCCAAAAACTTAGGGGCCTCAGTAATCTTTAGAACTCTTAACTCGCCAGTTTTCAAAGCGGCAGTACTCCTTATAATCATGAAATCATAACTTGGAGCAATGTAATAAGTTATAGGGCCAACATCTTCCGCAGAGGCCTCAACAACAATAGTTTCAACATCTCCAAAGGGTGTTTTGACTATTTCAGTACCAATTTGATTATAGTCCTTCTCAACAACTTCCCCCTTGGTATTATCAAAAATGCTTAATTTATAATTTTTTAAGCTATTTTTTGCATTGATCCTTACTTGAACATCACTAGCAAGTTGCTCGAGCACCATAGCAGTATGCTCTACTTCCTTTAACTCATTTGAATAAATCATATTCTCGTTGAAAGTGGCAGAGAATTTTTTTGGGTCGTCTCTAAAAGGATCTTCTACTTTTGTATTTATTGAAACAACAGTATTGTTTTGGATTGTAAAATTTGAATCTAAGGAATATTTAAACCAAAGCACCTGCATTTTTACTCTGGTATTAATACTATCTTCCTTCACAGTGAAATATCTTTTCAGCGGAAAATCACCAAATTTTGTCTCAAAGGCAAAGTCTGCAGTGTAGCTTTTGAAATCTGATGCAGATGTAAAACTACAGAATAATACGAGTAATAATATTTTTTTCATGTTATCAATTTTGAAATTGTCTCTGGATAAATGTTGTTCTCAATTTCCTTTACCTTACTAATGAGACTTTCTTCACTATCAGATGGTTCAATCTTAAAGGATTCTTGTCTAATTATTGGTCCTGCATCAAGCTCTTCTGTTACATAATGAATAGTAGTTCCATGTATTTTGTCGCCTGATTCTAAGACTCTTTTATGAGTGTCTAGCCCAGGGTATTTTGGTAACAAGGAAGGGTGTATATTAATAATTTGTCCTTCCCATTCTGCAACAAATTTTTTCGAAAGAATTCTCATATAACCGGCTAGGATAATATAATCAAAATTCATAGCATTTAAGTATTCGTTGATTTCAAAATCAAATGCTTCTCTTTCTTTGTAAAGCTGATGATCAATGATATGACATGCAATATTCGCTTCCTGACAAAACTTTATGCCGCTTGCTTCTGGATTATTGGTGAAGCAAGAGACAACGTCATATTTGTAAACCGATTGACCTTGAATTATCGAATTAAGATTGGTACCAGTACCAGAAAAGAATACTACGATTTTCATAAGAATTTAAATGGCAAATTTTCTCTACTACTTATGAAACCAATTTCTATTAATTCATTGTTAAGCTCAAGAGCTGAAGCTAATTGTGATTTATCAACAATAATGCAAAACCCAATTCCACAGTTAAAGACATTAAACATTTCGTCATCGCTTATGCCTCCTAGTTCTTGGATTGTTAAAAAAATATCAGGTAATTGCCATGCACTTTTATCAATATTGATTGTGAAATTTTCATTAATTCGTGAAAGGTTTTCTTCAAAACCTCCACCAGTGATATGAGCCATCCCCTTTATGTCCAATTTTTCGTTTAAAGAAAGAATTTCTTCCACATAAATTCTTGTCGGGGTAAGTAGTTCTGATAATAATTTATCATCAGGCTGATCACCAATAACGTTATTTATCAAAGAGTATCCATTTGAGTGGAAGCCTGAAGAAGGTAATCCTAAAATAATGTCTCCATCTTTTATTGAAGACCCGTCGATAATTTTTGTTTTTTCATTTACCCCCATTGAGAAACCAACTAAATCAAAATTATTATCTTTATAGTGGTTGGGCATTTCCGCAGTTTCTCCACCGACCAAATCACAGCCACTTATTTTGCAGCCTTCTACAATGCCTTCGATTACTTCTTTTGCTTGGTTTCGATTGAGTTGTGAGCAACCATAGTAATCTAAAAATGCAATCGGTTTAGCTCCGCTTACTATTAAGTCATTTACACACATTGCTACTAAATCTATGCCTATTGTTGAAAGTGACTGTTTTCTTAAAGCTATCCTCATTTTTGTTCCTACTCCATCACATGCAAGAGCAAAAACAGGATTTTCATAATTGCTAGGAATTTCAACATAGCCTGAAAAACTTCCAATTGTACCCAGAGAAAAACTTGGAGAAAGTTTATCGGTAATATCTTTTATATCTTTCACAAATTCTTGTCCTTCAGATATATTTACTCCTGAGTCTTTATAATTATTTTTATTTTTTGTCATAAAATAGATTAATCTTTTTATTATGCTTCAAAGGAAACTATACAAATCAATAGCAATTATACTGACTTTTCTAAGTTTAACTTTCAACCTGAAAAGTCAGATCTCAGACAATTTTCTTTTAATCTTTGAAAGCTATGGAAAATTAGATCAAATTGAGAGCGTTATCCAGGATGCAGAAGAAAGAATATTGAAAAAATATGGAGTCAATCCTGAAATTCTCACAGATAAAAATCTTATGATTAATCCCACAGAGTATTTTATTGGATACCAAGTTAAAAAGTTTAACGATCAAAGATTAATTGAATTGAAGTTTAATAAAGATTCACTAGAAGAATTTTTTAATGAAAATTCTATACCATTCTTTAATTTTCAGGGAGAGGTGAAAGTTATAATGAGTGCATCGAATTCATATTTTGATAGTTCAAACTTATTTATTTTTGACAATAATTTATTTCAAAATGAGCTTACAAATACACAACTGTTATCTGATCTCAATCAAAATATAAAGATTAACTATGAGTTTATTGATGATTTTCCAACATCTGAATTTGCGACCGAACAAATTATGGAAAAATTAATTGACGAAGAGGAGGGTGATTGGATATTGGTTTTGATTGATAGATTTGATCTTAACAATTGGAGTTTTAGTTTTCCTAAATCAAAAAATATTTTTTTCAATACTAAGTTAGAATTTCAAAATCTTATTTTAAGTGAAGTCATAAATGAAGCATCACAAGATCAAGCACTTGATCTCAAAAAAAGAACATACACCGCTACCTTTAGTTCTGATATGAATATTGAGGAAATAGAAAAAGTATTAAACAAATTATCTGAAAGCACAGATGTGCTAAGTTTTCGTATCAAGGCGTATAGTCAAGACGGCATCGTGTTGGAGTATGAAAGTTACTTGAATAGCGAATCTGTCATAACACTCATGGCTGATATCGGAGCTATATCAAATGAATAAAATTAATAGAAAAAATCAATTATATTTTGACTTTGGTCGTGATTATGATGCGAAGTTTTCTAATTTCTTTTTCTCGAAAAATAATAATGTTCTTAAACAAGAGGTTGAGAATTTAATTGAAGGATCCAAAAATCAGGATATTTTTTTGCAAGGAGATTCTGCATTGGGGAAGACATTCTTGCTCAATTCCATAATAAATGACGCTAAATTTGAGAATGACAAAAAAATCTACATTGATCTTGCAGAATTAGATGGTAGCCAAAATTATTTTGATGAATTGGAAAACTTCAAGCTTATATGCCTCGATAACGTTGAAGCTATAAATCAAGAATTACAGGTACAAGTATTTAATCTTATAAATATTCTAAAAGAATCGGATGCATCATTAATTCTTGCATCATCCTCACACAGAAAAGAATTAAATTTTTTTCCTGATTTAAATTCAAGGCTTAATCAAATGACATTCTTTTGCATTAATGAATTAGGGCCTGAAGAAACGGTTGAATGCTTAAAATTCATATCTCAAAATTTAAATATCGATTTACCTGAAGATATTCATGACCTAATGGCAAAGAAAATTAAAAGAGATTTTCAAAATATAAAAAAAGCAATTATTGAATTTGATAAATTTCTTTATTCAGAAAAAAAACAGCCGACTAAAATGTCGGCTGCTTCATTTCTAAAGAATTTTTAAAATCAGTTTATCCACTCGCACTCAACACAATGAATTTTTATGTTGTCATAAATATTTGCTTTTGTTGGGTCAAAATTTACTTCTTCGCCAGTAAAGCTTTTGATAATACTAGGTAGTTCAAAAGGATTTACAGGAGCTGGTGCAGGTGGTGTAACATGTTCAATTTTATAATCTTCAACTTCTGCCATACTCGCCGCAAACTCAACAGCATCATGAACTGTACCCAATTCATCAACCAGTCCTATTTCGAGTGCCATTTCGCCAGAATAAACTTTTCCTCTGGCAATATCTCGTACTTTCTCTATTGGAATATTTCTATCCTCAGAAACTTGAGATGTAAATTGATCATAGATTTGATATATTCCTGCTTCGATTAAATCTTCAAATTCCTTTGGCCAATCATTTGCAGCAATATCAAATGCACCCCATTTGGTAGTTGAATATCCATCGACATTCACACCCATCCAATCGAATATTTTTTCAAAGCTGAATAATGTGCCATAAACACCTATTGAACCTGTAATAGTATCGTTTTCTGCATAGATTTTATCTGCTAGAGAGGATATCCAATAACCACCTGAAGCTGCAAGTGTGCCCATTGATACAACTACAGGTATTCCTTTATCCTGTGCCTTTTCAATTTCCCATCTCATATAATCTGAATCTATAACTGACCCTCCTGGTGAGTTGACTCTAAGAACAATTGCTTTTGTATCGTCATCTTCATGAGCCTCTTTTATCATTGCCACAACACCTTTAGAACCAGCAGTACCATATGTAACATCACCACCCATTATTGTTCCCTCAACAGTAACAATCTTAATTTCATTTTTACTTTTTGATGGCATTTCCTCATCGAAGCTTGCTAGATAGCTACGATAGTAAACAGCATTAAGTTCATCTTCATCATCTTCAGAAGCACCAAATTTCTCAATCATTCGTTTATCGAATGCCTCATCCTCTTCATTTAAATCTATTAGACCCCAGACTACATTTGCGCCCAATTCTTTTACTTCGTTTGAGATTATCTGCTTATAAGATTCATCAGCAATCCACTGCATATCAACTTCTCTATTCTGATATACAAAATCTTTCCATTTGGTCCAAAGGGGTTCATAAAATGCAAGATTTTCTTTAGCTTCATCACTCATACTGCTTCTTGTAAATGATTCCGGACCAGTCTTAAAATCTCCAGCCGCAAAAATCCTTGGTGTAATTAGGAATTTTTCAAAAAAGTTTTTCAAATAAGGTTGAGAACCACCAAAACCACTTATGCCGACAGTTGAGTAAGTTGGCATAGATATTTCAGAACCACCAGATGCCATCAAATATCCTGCATTTCCTAAGAAATCTGATCTAATTACAATTTCTTTTCCTGAATCAACAGCTTCCTTAATCTTTTTTGCAATTGGAAGTGCATACACAATGCTTACCCCAAGTCCAGATGGATCAAAAATCATTGCATCAACACGTTCATCATTTTTGAAATCTTCAAAGAAATCCAGCATATCTTGATACGGATAATAGATTGGTTGTGATTGAGCTAAACCAAACTCGCTTTCTTCCCACCATTGAACAGGTGCTGGAGTAGGCGCTTGATCAACAACCACACCATTTGGACTAAAAACTACTACTTTGCCAGTTGGATCAATTTCATCTGAAGTCTCCCAAAGAGGACTTATTAGACTTAGCACTATATTTATCGCAACAAATAGAAAGATTCCTGTTGCTAATGTGAATCTTACCCCTTTCCAGAAATAATCTCTTCCAAGCCTGATATAGCTCCAAGTTGTTTTTAAAAAGTTGCCTATTTGATCAATAGCACTTTTGTTAGATTTGCTTTTTGTTTTTGCCATGATTTTCCTTTATGTAAAAAAATTAAACTGATCTTCCATTGTATCAGCAAGTTTTCTTGCAGCAAACTTTTGCTTTAATTTAAACCTGATGACCTCAAATAGTATAATTAATGAAATTGAATAAACTCTTATTACTATTAATCTTGTTTTTGGCTTCTTGCTCAAGACTCGATATTAAAACAACTCAAGGTGAGAAATTTTCATCAAATTCATTTAAAGAAAATATTGTTGTTTTAAATATTTGGGCTGATTGGTGTCCACCATGTATCGTTGAAATGCCATATTTTAACAAGCTTGATGAAGATCCAAATATTATTGTTTTAGGCTTTCATTTCGACCAATTTGATGTTCTAGAGTCAGATGAACTGAATAGAATGATAAAAAAATTTAATATGAAATTTCATAATATAGAAAATGACCCTAGAGAAATTTGGGGCATAGATATTCCAGAAAATGTGCCAACAACTTACATAATTAAAGAAAATCAAATAGTAAGCACACTTATAAAACCTCAAACATATGAGTCGTTGGTTAAAGCTACTGAAATTTAGTCGATCACCTGAGACTTAAACTTACCTTTTGCAAGCTGTGTATCCAGAACATCACCCTTTGATAATTTAGATGGATCATCAATTATGGTTCCATCCTGATCGAATGTAATTGAATAACCTCTTTTGAGAATCTCATTAGGGTTTAATGCTGAAATTTTTTCATATTGGATAAGTATCCTATTTTCAAGATTCTTGAGACGCATTCTAATTTTTTCTAGCAGATTATTCTGAGCATTACGTATTCTATCTTTAGCAACTGCAATTTTTTGACTGGGCGATAAAGCACCTAATTTTGCACTCACCAGGCTGTAATTTGCATTCTTGTTATTAATTTTAAGTTTCATTCCAATTAACAATCTTTCGCTGATCATATCTAGTCTTTGATATTGATCCTCAAGTCTCTGCTTTGGTGATTTCAGCAATCTAGAAAGATTATGAATTTTTTCTTTTAAGTTGCGTAAGTAACTAGTGGATTCTTTTTGTAATCTTTCTTTCAGATACAAAAAATAATCATTTAATTTGCTTGCACCTTCAGTAATAATTTCAGCGGCAGCTGTTGGGGTAGCTGCTCGAGTGTTAGCAACAAAATCAACTAAAGTAAAATCTGTCTCATGACCAACACCGCTTATAACTGGAAGAGGATAGTGTGCCATATACCGACATAGCTCTTCATCATTGAACGACCAAAGATCCTCAATTGAGCCTCCACCTCTACAGACAATTACAGCATCAACAGCGTTTTGTTCACTGAAAACGTTTATTCTTTCTAAGGCTTTCTTTATAGAAGCCGCTGAACCCTCACCTTGTACTTTGCTAGCTACAACAATCGCCTCCACATGAGGTGCTCTTCTATTTAATGTTGATAAAACGTCTCTTATTGCTGCCCCTTGTGGTGATGTTACTATTGCAACTCTGCTTACAATCTCAGGAATATTCTCAGGAAGCTTAATTTGAAATAAGCCTTCTGTATTCAGTTTATTTTTTAATTGCTCATACTGTCGCATGAGCTCACCAAAACCAGCTAACTCCATCTTGCTTGCAATAAGCTGATACCTGCCAGATTTTGAATATATTGATAGCTTTCCTTGCAGAATTACTTGGTCGCCTTCTTTGGGCTTAAATCTCAGAGCATTATTCTGAAGCCTAAACATCGAACAGCTTAGTACTGATTCAGAATCTTTAATGGAGAAATACCAATGTCCAGATGTTCCATATTCTCTAAAATTTGATATCTCACCAGCTACCCACAATGGTGGAAAGGCTTCATTAAGAAAATCGTTTGCAGTTTTATTTATTTCCGTCACCGATAAGATCTCTCTTTCAGCAATATTATTTTCGGAGTAGTCTTCCATTTAAAATTATTATATTCTATTGATCTTCGCGAGTTTAGCTCAGTTGGTTAGAGCACCTGCCTTACAAGCAGGGGGTCGTAGGTTCGAATCCTACAACTCGCACCATTTTCATTATGACAGATAAAATTCAAAAGTTTTTAGATTTTCATAAAGAAGCCGGTGGTACCGGAAAATTATTTAATTTTGAATTGGTAGAGTATTCAGAGGGTTATCTTGAACTAACTGCTGAATTTAATGATAACGCACTTAATCCCGATGGATCTGTCCAAGGTGGAATGATGACAGCAATGTTAGATGACGCTACTGCATTGCTTATAATAATCGAATCAAATGCAACAATTTATCCTAGTTCTACAAATCTGCACTCTCACCACCACAGACCATTATTTAAAGGCAAAGTAACTACGAAAGCTCAACTAGTTAAGCAGGGCAAGACAATAGCTACTGTTAAAGGCGAGATATATGATTCAGAAAAAAGGCTAGCTACAACTCTTATGCACACGATTTTTCTCAAGAGAAGAGACTAGGTTGATTTTTTGAGATCTGTGATTAATTTCAATCCAATCAAACCAGCAATAATTTCAAAGACTAAATAAAACACAAAGATAGAAGAGGGCATACCGTCAAAGCTAATGCTTAAGATTCTGCCAAAACCAATCCCAAGCATAAAAATCGTACAACTCCAAAGAGCAGACAATTTCAAAGAATTATAAAAGGCACCTATACACCAAAAAATACACAGAGCTAAGTAGAGACCCATAATTGCTCTGAGAATGTTTAGCATATTTATGTTGATAATTTCTATTCCGTAAAAAAAAGGCATGCTCAAAAGCGGATTGAAGCCATAAATCAAAGATACTGGAAATACACCAGCAGCAATGAACAATAAGAAAAAAGACGATTTATCCATAAATAA
>Ga0209433_10000020_pt1 | contig 48490 bp, 51 predicted proteins | sample METZYME_5_50m_FD_187552 | JGI IMG/M metagenome (GOLD analysis project Ga0209433, IMG submission 187552) | Marine microbial communities from oxygen minimum zone in mesopelagic equatorial Pacific - METZYME_5_50m (SPAdes) (version 2) | ecosystem: Environmental > Aquatic > Marine > Oceanic | place...
CAACTTAGTAAGGTTTTGTGAGATTTCTTTTTTTTCTTCTAATCTTTAAATATATAAATGCTTTTTTTATGAATAATTTATCTAAAGATTTCAAAGATAAAAGGGCTAAGCTTTGTCAACTTTTGCAGGAGAGGTCTTATAAAAACGGTGATTTTACATTGTCTTCAGGGAAAAGAAGTCCGCACTACATCAATTGTAAACCTGTCTCTCTTAATGGATATGGATTAAATTTGATAAGTAATTTATTTCTAGAATTAATTGATCCACAATCTAAAGTGGTTGCTGGATTAACTTTAGGGGCAGACCCATTAGTAAGTGGTGTAATTGTATTGGCTGCAAATCGTAGTTTATTGCTTGATGGTTTAATTATCAGAAAAGAAGTTAAAAAATATGGTACAAAAGCAGGGGTGGAGGGTCCTGATTTAGAACCTCATAATATTGTTACTGTTTTAGAGGATGTTGTTACTACTGCAGGATCTTGTTTGAAAGCAATACAAAAGTTAAGAGATAATAATTTTATTGTTAAGGAGGTTATTTCAATAGTTGATAGAGAGGAGGGTGGCGAAGAGAATCTTTTAAAGAATAATATAAAGTTAAAAAGTTTATTTAAAATACGTGATTTTATAAATTGATGAAATCAATAAAGAATAAAAGGAATTATTGGTTAGAAGAGTTTGAGGTTCTTTCGATAAAAGGAAAAGACTCTAATCGATTCTTGAATGGCTTAACAACTTCAAATATGAATTTACAAAATGAAGTTGTTCAAACTTGCTGGTTGACCCCTAAAGGTGTTTTAAGAGCAATATTGGAAATATATTTCTATGAAAATGACATCACTATTATTGCTTTAGAGGGCGATCTTTATGAAATTAAAAAGTTTTTTGAAGATATGATATTTCCTACTGATGATATTTCATTAAGTGATGTATACAAAAACTTTAGAATTCAAGAGGTAGATGAGAATACTCCTTGGCGCGATGGATGTCCTAAATTAATAAAAGAAAATAATATTGAGGAGTATATAAAAAAGAATAATTTTACGGTTTTTGATAAGTTACGACTTAAAGAATGGAAAATTTTGCAAGCGCTTCCTATTCTAAATTATGAAATAGAGGGGACCCATAATCCTCTTGAGCTTGGTTTGTTAGACCTTGTGGATTTTAATAAAGGTTGTTATTTGGGACAAGAAACTATGGCTAGATTAAGAAAATTATCATCACTAAAACAAGAAATTAGGGTATGGCGTGGATCTATTTCTGAGGGAAATACTATATGCAAAAACAAAAAAATTTACCTAAACGTAATAAAAGATATAATCGTTGGATATATCACATCATATATTTTTTCTGAGAATTTAAAAGTGATTGGTCTAGCAATAATTAAAAGTAAATATTTAGAAGAGCATGAGTCTTTTTATTTAGAAGATTTTGGAGAAATTAATATGAAAAAATCTATAGGTTCTATCTTTTTATAAATTCATCACTAGAATTTTTTAATAACCACCTTGCAATATGCAAGGTGGCTAAGCAATCGTCTTTATTATAGTTGATTATTTTTTCAAGAAATATATTGGTTTTGTTGTTTTGATATTGAAGCCACCAGAATAATGCCTTAGATCCACTTACATTTTTCTGTTCCCAATTAAAGCCAACCCAATTTGCAACAGTTTTTAAACTATAGTTTTTTAATGGAAGTATCCAGGATTTTCTAACAATGACATGTAAATCTATGAATCTTGATTTTAGTATTTCAATTTCTGATTCCATATAGTTTGCTTTTCTTGCAAGTTTAATAATAGCAATTTTTTCTGTGTCACCATAATGTAAAATTGGCCAATTATTTTTCAATTTTAATTTTTTTAAAATTTCAGATTCAGATATTTTTTTCTTTTCATTGTTTAAGTCTAGGATTGGTTCATAAATATCATTTTTTGAGTTTTGCCAAATGTTTCTTATTGATAAAAGACCATATAAAAAATCGTGATTTTCATCCGGATTTGATTCAATATCAAAGATGAGAAAGCCAGGCTGGGTTTCAAAAAATATTTTTAAATATTGATTTCTATTTGGTAAACTAATTGCCCTTCCTGAAATATATGCTTTAGATTGATCTATAAATTTGAAATATTTTGGAATATTTTTTTCTTGATTGTTTAATAATTTAAGATCTAATGCCTTTTTATTAAAACTTGCTAATTGATTAATATCTTTTACACCTAGTTTGTTGAGAAATATAGAAGTATTTAAACCAATACCATCAATATCAGTTAAGTACCCTTTGGATTTTGCTTCATTATCGCAATATTTTTGCCAAGAACAAATTGAACACTTTTTTCTATTCTCTGTGATTTCAGGAATATTTTGATTTAAAGAATTTTTTAGTTCAGAAAATATATTGATAGCTTGATATTTTAATTTTTCTTTTAAAAAAATTTTTTCTGCTTTTATGTGATTTTTATATCTTTTTAACACTATTCCATGGTCTACCCTGGAATTTTGGAATTTTTCTAAGGCTACAGATGATAAAGCCAAGTCAAATAAATGTTCTTTCGTAGTGCGATTACCTAATTTTGATATTGCTGGAATGTATTTATACTTACCCCAAATACTTTCCCCTTTTTCTTTTATTAGTATTGAAGGATTGATTACACTTTCTAAGTCTTGTTTTAAATTGGAGTGAATTTTGATTCCGAGAACTCCTTTATACCCATCCTTACAACCTTTTAATCCACTAAATAAACTATTTTCTGTGTATTCTTCAAAAGTTTTAAACTCTACAAAGTTTTGAATTGAATTTTGCGCAGACCAGCTTTTAAGTTTTTTATCTCCTTTAAAATCCAGCCAAGCCTTCCTCTTGCATTTTAAATAACTTTTTAGTAAGAAATTATTCAAAAAAAATCAAGCGTTGTTAAATTAATATTACATAATTTATTATAGAAATTTAAATCTAACACGGGAGCTTAATAAGTTGGGGCAGACAGTTTACTCATCTATTAAATTTGGAACAGATGGGTGGCGAGGGATAATTGGTTTCGATTTTAATATGGCAAATTTAAGTAGAGTTGTTGTGGCTTCTTGTCAAGAATTAAAGTTTCAATATTCAGATAGGGTAAAAAGCAAAAAAATTTTAATAGGATACGACCGAAGATTTATGGCCGAACATTTCGCGAAATCCATAATACCTTTCGTTAACGCTTGTGGATTAGAAGTTATTTTATCCAGTAGTTTTGTAACTACACCCTCTTGTAGTTTGTACGTAAGAGAATTAAATATACTGGGTGCATTAGTTATTACAGCTAGTCATAATCCATATAATTGGCTTGGTTTAAAAATAAAAAATTTTCAGGGCTCTTCTGTGAATGAATTATTTACTAAGGAAGTTGAGAGAAGAATCAAGTTAGGCAATATAACAGAACCTATTAAGTCAAATTATCAAATTGAGGATATTAAACAATTTCATATTGAAAAAATTAATTCATTTTTTGATATGCAATTTATCTTAGATAGATTGAGAAAAATGAATATAAAAGTTTTTATTGATGCGATGCATGGTTCTTCAGCTGCAAGTATTAATAAACTTTTTCATGGTAATACTCAGAGTGTTATTAAAGGGATTAGAGAAGAAAAAGATCCTTATTTTAGTGGTAATCCACCTGAGCCATTAATAAATTATCTTGATAAATTGAAAAATATCTTACTTCAAAAAAAAGAAGAGGGATTTAAAACATTAGGAATAGTATTTGATGGGGATGGAGATAGAATAGCTGTAATAGATGAAAAAGGTCGATATTGTAGTACTCAGGTTCTGCTTCCATATTTTATAAATTTTCTAGGGAAAAAAGCTCAAAATAATTATCCGGTAATTAAAACTGTAAGTGGTTCTGATGTTATTACCAAAATTGCAGAGGGTCAAAATAGAAATGTTTTTGAATTACCAGTTGGTTTTAAACATATAGCAGAAAAAATGATTAAGGAAAAAATATTAATAGGTGGAGAAGAGTCTGGGGGAGTAGGTTTCGGTCATTTCTTACCAGAAAGAGATGCATTATTTGCTTCCATAGTGTTATTGGATTGTATTGCAAAAGAAGAACAATATCTGTGTGATAGTCTCGATCAAATCCAAAGAAATTATGGCCCAAGTTTTTATGACAGGATTGATATTAATTTTCCAGATCAGTCTAAGAAAAATATTTTAAAAAACTATATTTTTGATAATATTCCAAAATATATTTGTGACTATGAAGTAAAAAGTGTATCTTATCAAGATGGTATAAAGTTACGTATTGATAATAATTATTGGGTACTTTTTAGATTCTCTGGGACTGAACCCTTATTGAGATTATATTGCGAAGCCCCTTCAGAGGATAGTCTTAAAGATACGTTAAGTTGGAGTAAAATTTTTATTAAAAATATAATTAGTTAAATGAAGAAAATTTTATATTTAGCAAGTAAAAATCCAGGCAAAATAAATGAATATAAAAAAATGCTTGGAAATATTAATTGCCAATTATTATTACAACCTAGTGATATCGACATTATTGAGGATGGCAATGATTTTAGAGAAAATGCTCAAAAAAAAGCATGTGAAATTTCTAAAAAGACAAAAAATTATGCTATCGCTGATGACTCTGGTTTATGTATAGATGCATTGAATGGCCGTCCAGGTATTTTCTCTTCAAGATTTGCAAACACCGACAAAAAAAGAATTGAAAGGGTCCTCAATGAACTTAAAGATAATAGTAATAGAAGTGCTTTTTTTGCAGCAAGTATATGTTTGGCATCTCCCCAGGGGGAGGTAATTATAGATGTAGAAGGTAAATGTTATGGAAATATATTATTTAATCGTAGGGGGTTGGGAGGTTTTGGCTATGATCCTATATTCGAGGAGTTAACTACTAATTTAACTTTTGCAGAGATGGATAATGAACTCAAGGATAAACTTAGCCATAGAGGAAAAGCTATAAAAAAAATAATCCCTCATTTAAATTCTATTTTCAATTAATCTTCTTCATTATTAGACCATGATCCGTGCAGTCCATGAGGAATATTTATAGGTAGTTCATAAGTGGATAAATGTTCTAAATTTTTAGAGTCTAAAATAATTAAGTCACTACCTCTACGAGCCCCGTTCCACACAAGAATTAGAAGATAACCTTCATCTTCCTTTTTTGAATTGGTTTTAGGGACCATGATAGGTTCACTTACAAATCCTCGAGGTGCAGCAGTCCAAAAAATCTCTTCCTTAGTATCTAAATTAATTTTTTTGATAGCTTGTAATGGTGCATTCCCTGATTTTGCATTTGTGCAAGCCATCCAACTATGAGTGGCTTTTATTCCTGTAAATTTTGGATTAATTACTGCAAATTCGCAAGTTTGTTCGCTAATAGTTTTTAATTCTGAGTAATGACTTTTTAGATTTATGATTGATCTTTTAAGTTTACCTGCAGGATATTTTTCAAAATCTATATCTCTAAAGTCTTCATCTGGACCTACAGATGGAAAATCATCGTAAAAAATACTATCTAACACAATATTTTCTCCATCTTCATAAGCATTGACATGATGGAATACAAATCCTTCAGGAGCATCAATTATTAGTGGCGATTTTCCACTATATAAACCGCTATCCCTTGGAACAATGAAAAACTTTGCTTTTTTATTAGGACTCGATTTTAAGCATTGCGCAGCACCTTTTTGGCCCATTACAAATGGAAGAGGATTAAAATCAATAGCATTTTGTAAAAATATCGCCCAGTTTGTCGTAATCGCAAAATCATGTAAAAATGCAAATCCGTTTAATTTATCTTTTCTATCAAATAAAATTTCCCCTGCCTTATTACCTTTATTTGAAAACTCCATTAATCTTATAGTGCTTTGAGGACCAGTTTGAACTCCAAAAGTAACAAGGACCTCTTTTGAATATTTAGAATTCAAATCTATCTTTGGATGAGCACTAAAAGCCTCGTTTTTTTTGAGCACACCTTTTAATGTTGTTAATCCAATTGTTTCTAAATTTTTGGGATCCAGAGCATGTGGGCCTGCTGCTTCCCATAGCGCGAGTAATTCATCTCCTAATTTTATGACGTGGGTATTAGCAATATTTTTAAAATTTAAATCTAGGACATTATTTAAAATACCTCCTTTCTTTTGTGTTCCAAATACTCCTCTGTAAAGAAATTTATTTTTCTTTTTTTCTTCTAAATATCCTTTGGTTTTGACAAATTTATTAGTGAAAGTTGCTTTGCCATCTTTAAAATTTATGGCACTGATCATACCATCACCATCAAATGGATGATGGAGCCATTGTCCATCTCTTTCTAAAATACCTGGTCCATTTTTAAAAAGAGTTCCATTTAGTTCTTTAATCGAATTACCTTGACTTACTTCTAAATTTTTATTTTCTAATTCTAATTCAACGTTTTGATAAGCACTTGACCAATCTTCTTTATTGAATTGATTATTATTGATGGATTGCTTTTCTTGTAAACTTGTCACTTTTACATCGAATTTTTTATTATTCTCGCTAAAAATCATTTAAATTGTGGAAATACCATTAAAGAATGATTTTATAATTACTTTTCAAGCATGCCTTTACTACTAGGAATAGTTTCAGATCTCCTTTTGTCTATCTCAGTAGCCATCCTCATAGCACGTGAGAAAGCTTTAAAGGTCGCTTCTACTATGTGATGAGCATTAACGCCTTGAATTTGATTTATGTGTAATGTTATCCCACTATTATTTACAAAAGCTATAAAAAATTCTCTTACTAGTTCAGTATCATAAGACCCAATTTTTGAAGATTGAATTTTAAGATTATATGATAAGTGAGGTCGGCCGGAACAATCTAAAGTTATTTGGATTAATGCTTCGTCAAGGGGAGCAAGAAAATGGCCGAATCTATTGATCCCTTTACGATCACCAAGGGACTCAGAAAAAGCCTTGCCTAAAGCAATTCCAACGTCTTCATTGGTATGGTGATCATCTATCTCTGTATCTCCTATCGCTTTGATATTTAAGTCAAATAATCCATGACTAGAAATTTGGTGAAGCATATGATCTAAGAATGGGACCCCTGTATCAATATTTGAGTTACCGCTTCCATCAATATCCAGAAAAACGCTTATTTCTGTTTCATTAGTTTTTCTATGAATTTCAGCCTGTCTAAGTAGTGACATTATTTTTAAAAGAGAATTTGAATTTACATACCATTAATGCAATAACCTGCATCAACGTAAATGGTTTGACCAGAAATTCCACTGGAAAGGTCACTTAAAAGAAATGCAGCTGTGTTACCCACCTCTGTTTGAGTTACTGTTCTTCTTAATGGTGATTTTTCCTCAACATTATGAATCATATCTAAAATGCCACCTATAGCTGAACTCGCAAGAGTTCTAATAGGACCTGCACTTATTGCATTAACTCTTACTTGTTTCTCTGGTCCTAGTTCTGCGGAAAGATATCTTACAGAAGCCTCCAATGCTGCTTTTGCAACTCCCATGACATTATAGTTTGGTATCGCTCTTTCAGACCCAAGGTATGTTAAAGATACTACGCCAGCCCCATCTGTGAAAAGTGGTTTTGCAGCATTACAAAGTGGTGCTAAAGAATATGCACTTATATTAAGAGCTCTATCAAATCCTTCTGAAGAAGTTGCACTATAATCCCCGATTAATTCATCTCTCCCTGCGAATGCGAGGCAATGTACTAAGCCGTCAAGATTTCCCCAATTATTTTTAATATTTTCAAAGACCTCCTCAATTTGTGAAGGATTTTGAACATTTAATGGCAAAAATAGTGATGGATTTAAAACTTTTGTTAATTCTTTAACTTTAGATTCAAATCTGCCTTTTTCATCTGGTAAGTATGTTATTCCAAGTTCAGCCCCAGCTTTTGAGAGTTGTTGCGCAATCCCCCAAGCTATAGAACGGTTATTAGCAATTCCAGTAACAAGAATTTTTTTGCCAGTTAAATCAAGTAACATTTTATTTATTGTTTTTATAATTGTCCTATAAAGAGTGCACTTGTATACGTATTACTCAAAAATATACAATAATCTTCAAGTATATTTCCTGTTTTGAATAAGTATGGTGAAAACAAATTCTCTTGATATAGAAATTGGTACAAGTTTGCCAAATTTTGAATTAATTAACGCTAATTCATTAAATAATGAAAAATTTTCTTTTTCCGATTTAGATGATAGACATTTATTTTTAATGTTTATATGTGCTCATTGCCCATTCGTAAAACATTTAGAAAAACAAATTACAGAACTTTATATGGATTTTCAAGATAATGTTCAAATAATTGCCATATCAAGCAATGACATTAATACCCATCCTGCAGATTCTCCTGAAAATTTAAGAAACCAAGCAAAAAAAAATAATTGGCATTTTCCTTATCTTTTTGATGAAGATCAAAGTTTTGCTAAGACACTTAAGGCCGCATGCACCCCTGATTTTTATATATTTTCTAATAAGGGAAATAGTAACTTTTCTCTTTTTTATCATGGCCAATTAGATGATAGTAGACCATCTAATAATATTCCGGTAACTGGTGTGGATATAAGAGCAGCAGTAAAAGCTCTTAATGATGGTTTGTCATATAATAGGCAACAAATACCATCGCTTGGATGTAATATAAAATGGACGCCTGGGAAGGAACCTGATTGGTTTAGTTGAAATTTTATTCTCCTTATTATCCCGAGACATTTTATTTAGGGTTAAGATAATTTTATGAAAATACCTCCTTTTACTTTAGAAAGACAATACTCTGAGATAGGCCATGATATTGAGAATGCTGTTTTAAATGTACTTCAAAAGGGACAATATATCGGGGGGCATGAAATTGCTAAATTTGAAGATTCTTTCGCCTCACTAATAGGTGTTAAAGATGTTATTAGCTGCAATAGTGGAACTGATGCTTTAGTTCTTGCATTAAGAGCATTTGATATAGGTCATGGAGATGAGGTCATAACTTCTTCCTTTAGTTTCTTTGCTACTGCTGAAGCTATTAGTTTAGTTGGTGCAAATCCTGTTTTTGTTGATATTAATCCTGATACTTTCTTATTAAATATAAATCAAATTGAATCGAGAATAAATTCTCGCACTAAGGCAATAATTCCAGTTCATTTATTCGGTAATGCAGTTGATATGACAAAATTAAAACTGATTGCGAAAAAACATAACTTAAAAATAATTGAGGACTGTGCTCAGGCTACAGGATCAATGTGGGGAAGTAACAATGTTGGTAGTATTGGTGATATTGGTTGTTTTAGTTTCTTCCCAACCAAAAATTTAGGTTGTGCTGGAGATGGAGGTGCTGTAACTACTTCTGATGAATCTCTTGCTCAAAAGATCAGGGAACTTTCAGTCCATGGTAGCCCTAAAAGATACAGCCATAACAATATTGGATACAATAGTAGACTTGATGTAATTCAAGCTGCGATATTAAATGTAAAAATTAAATCAATAAAAAAATGGATTAAACTAAGACAAAAAATTGCTGATAACTACATACAATTAATCGATAAAAATGCATTATTAAGTCTTCCTCAAACTAATTCTGAGTTAAGCTGCAATACTTGGAATCAATTTGTGATAAAAGTGCAAAATGAAAATTTTTCAAATACAAAAAATTACTTTGAACTTTTTGAGACCGATGTAATAAAAAATAAAACTTCTAGAAATTTTTTAAAATCAGAATTACTAAAAATTGGAATAAATACAATAATTTATTACCCAATTCCAATTCATGCTCAAGTAGCGTATAAAGATAAATTTTTTGATAGAGATTTACTTTTTAATACTGAAAAGGTATGTACGGAAGTTCTTAGCCTGCCAATGTTCCCAGAAATAACCTTTGAAGAACAATTGTATATTTCGGAAAACTTGAATTTAATCTTAAAAAAGTATACTCAAATCGCTCAGATATCGGCATAGAGAGATTTGAATAATCTTTGTTGAGAATTATGTTGAATTACTGGATCAGGATAATTTTTTCTTTCTGATTTTGAAATATCTCCAGTAATTATGTCTGAATTATTTATTTTTGATAATTCTGGGATCCAATACTTAATGTAATTGCAAAGAGGATCAAATTTTTGAGTTTGAGTATGTGGATTAAAAATGCGCAAAGGTTTTGGATCCATTCCACTACTTGCACTCCATTGCCAACCACCATTGTTAGCAGCTAAGTCTCCATCAACAAGATGTTCCATAAATTTTTGTTCCCCTAATTGCCAATTGCAAATCAAATCTTTTACAAGAAAAGAAGCAACAATCATCCGGCATCTATTATGCATCCAACCGCTTTGATTTAGTTGACGCATTGATGCATCAATTATTGGAATTCCAGTATCTCCACTACTCCAGCGGATAAACCACTCATTATTATTGTGCCATTGGAAATTATTCCATTTTTTCCTATAAGGTCCTTTTTCTAACTCAGGGAAATGGTATAGGCAATGTTGATAAAACTCTCTCCAAGCTAATTCTTTTTGCCAAGTCTCAATTGAAAGTAAAGAATTCTCATTTCTCGTTGAATAATTGAGTTGTGTTGTCTTTACCCATGCTTTTCTAATACTTATTGTTCCAAATCTTAATGATGCGCTTAAGTAGGATGTCCCATTTATTGAGGGAAAATCTCTTTGTGATGCATAATTAATTAGCTTTTGAGAAGATATAAATTTATTTAGTAATTCCTTAGCACTATTTTCTCCAGGTTTGCATGGGCATATAACCTTGCCTGAAAAATTAATGTTTTTAATAAATTCATTAAATATTGATTTAGACTTTGTAATCAATTGATTATCTATTAATTCATCTTTTAAATCTTTTAATTTTTCAAATCTGAAATCCTTTCCCTCTTCATTATCAAAATTTAGATTATCTATTTTAGCTTTGAACTTTTTAAAAAATGGACCATAGACCGTATACGGTGTGTTGCTTCCAGTCGAAATTTCTGAGGGATTAATTAATAAATGATCCCATAAATCAATAATCTCAATATTTGATGTTTTCAACTCAGCTTTAATCTTTTCATCTCTCTCAATTTCATAAGGTTCAATTGGTTTATTCCAAAATATATATTTGGCATTAATTTTTTTTGCTATGAAAGGGATCAGATGTGTAGGGGAACCTTTTTGAAAAAGTAATCTGCTTCCTGCTTTCTCCCAATTTTCGTTTAATTCTTTTAAACTCTCGCTTAAAAACCATGCACGCGATTTTGAATTGAAATCAAATGGATAGTTTTCATCAAAAATATAAATTGATGTTATCGCTTTTGATAAAGCAAGTGCCTTTATTAGAGCTTTATTATCGTTAACTCTAAGATCTTTTCTATACCAAAAAAGAATTCTTGGGTATTCCATTATATCTTTAAAAATTGTTTAGCTCTAAACCATGCCGTAACAGTTTTTGCATCTAAAGCTTCTTTCCCACTAGCAATTAAATTATCAAGTTCATCAGGATAGAAAGTTAGAACTTCAATATCTTCGTCTAAATCACCTTGTACATCAATATCTAATTTATGTAATTTGCGTGCAAGGAATAAATGAATTACCTCGTCTGAATATCCTGGAGCATTAACCAAAGTTCCTAATTTATCCCATTCCTCAGCTTTATATCCAGCTTCCTCTTGTATCTCTCTTTTTATTGAATTGATTGGTGTTTCACCTTTTTCTAAAGTCCCGGCAGGAAACTCAAGTAAATAACGTGAAACAGCAAATCTATATTGACGAAGAATGATGACTTTATTATCACTTCTAATTGGAACGGCTAATGCCGCGTTTGGAAATTTTATACTTCCATATTCACCTACGTGTCCATTAGGAAGTTCAACTCTATTAATTTCAAAGCTAAATTTTTTTGTTTTTAATTCAGATATCTTTTCTTTAAAAATCGGTTTTTTTATTAAATGATTATTCTCCATTTTTCATCAAATAAACCTACCCTAACAATTTTTTTGCGTAAATGTACATTAACTTAAGACCCAATTTTTAACGTTTAATTTTTCTATTTTCTGAGTAATACTTAGCAACTCTGCTAAGGGAGAAATTATAAAATTACGATTTTTAAATCTTGGATGAGGAATTTTGAAATCATCATCATTAATATATAAATCATCCCACCATATAATATCTATATCAAGAGGTCTTGGAAGCCATCTTTGCTCTTCCGAGGATTTATTTCTTCCAAATTCTTTTTCTAAATTTTGAAATTCTTTTAGGAGAAATCTTGCTTTTTCATTTGAAGAGGGTGGTAGTAAATCTCCTTTGACCAATAATAAACAATTAATATAGTCAGGTTGTTTATCAAGGACTCCTAATGGACTTGTTTGATATAGAGAAGACCAATTGAACATTTTTTTTAATATGTATTTTTCTAAATTTTCTGAATGATTTAAATGAATTAAATTATTAATTATTTTTTCAATCCTCTCTTTTGATTCAATTAGTGAATTGATAGGGCTTCCAAATTTACTATCAATATTTGCTCCTAAAGATAAACATAATCCATTTTTGATATTAAGATTTGATAATTCCACAAAAAATAACCAATTTATTGTATAAATTCTATAGCAGGTATTTTTAAATTGAATTTGGAAAAAGAGGCACAAAGTAAATCAAATATTAAAGATTTAATGAATAAAAATGATTCTCTTAGGTCTTTCCCTTTAGCTGCGATAACAGGACATAATTTATTAAAGTTATCTTTATTATTGGCTGCTGTTGATCCCAGTCTGGGAGGAGTAGTAATTGCAGGAGGAAGGGGTACAGGTAAATCTGTTTTAGCTAGGGGCTTACATGCTTTAATGCCTCCTGTTGAGGTACTTGATAACGATGCTATTGCAGAAAAAGTTGATATTAGAGATAAAAAATATAAACCTATTTGCAGAAATCTTAATCCTTTAAAACCAGATGAATGGGATGCAGAAACTCAAAATATATTAGAAAAATATCAAAATAATATTTCTGAAACTGTTATTCCCTCAAAGGTTATACAAACTCCATTTGTTCAAGTTCCAATTGGGATTACTGAAGATAGACTTGTTGGTTCAATTGATGTAGCAGCTTCATTAAATTCAGGTGAACAAGTTTTTCAACCGGGAATTTTAGCTGAAGCTCATAGAGGAGTTTTATATATAGACGATATAAATTTATTAGATGATGGGATTGTTAATTTAGTACTTGAGGCTACAGGAAGAGAACAAAATTATGTTGAAAGAGATGGTTTAAGTCTCTCTCATCCATGCAAAGCTTTACTTATAGCAACTTATAATCCTGAAGAAGGAGTTTTGAGAGATCATGTTTTAGATAGATTTGCAATAGTTCTCTCTGCAAATCAATCAATCGATAATTCACAACGAGTAGAAATCACAAAATCTGTTTTAGCTCATGCTGAAAATAACTTAAAGTTTTCTGAAATGTGGTCAGAAGAAACTGATAATTTATCTACTCAATTAATTTTGGCAAGACAATGGCTACCTGATGTTTCCATCTCAAATGATCAAATTTCTTATTTAGTTAATGAAGCAATAAGAGGTGGAGTTGAGGGGCATAGACCTGAATTATTTGCTGTAAAAGTTGCTAAAGCAAATGCTGCTCTAAGAGGTGATGAGAAAGTTAATTCTGATGATCTTAAAGTTGCTGTAAGGTTAGTGATTTTGCCGAGATCTCAACAATTACCACCAGATGATAATGAAATTGAACCTCCTCCTCCAGAGGAACAGACTCCCCCTCCTCAGTCTGGTCAGGATGATTCAAAAGAGGACACGAATGACAATCAAGAACAAGAACAAGAGGAACAAGAACAAGATGAGTCTGATGGTGATGATGAATCTACTCCTGATATCCCAGAAGAATTTATCCTAGATCCTGAAGCATGCGCGGTTGATCCAGATCTTTTGTTATTTTCATCAGCTAAATCAAAAGCGGGAAATAGCGGAAGTAGATCTATCATTCTTAGTCAAACAAGAGGTAGATATGTAAAGCCAATAATCCCAAGGGGACCCTTGAAACGTATTGCAGTAGATGCAACTTTAAGAGCAGCAGCCCCTTATCAGAAAACCAGGAGATTAAAAAATCCTGATAAAAAAATCATTGTTGAAGAAAGCGATTTTAGAGCTAAATTACTACAAAAGAAATCTGGAGCATTAGTCATTTTTCTTGTTGATGCTAGTGGCTCAATGGCTCTAAATAGGATGCAAAGTGCTAAGGGAGCAGTTATTAGGTTGCTTACAGAAGCTTATGAAAATAGAGATGAAGTTTCTTTAATACCTTTTCGCGGAAATCAAGCGGAGGTTCTTTTGCCCCCTACAAGATCTATTACAGCGGCAAAAAGAAGACTAGAAACTATGCCTTGTGGAGGTGGTTCTCCGCTAGCTCATGGCTTAACTCAGGCTGCAAAAGTAGCAAAAAATGCAATTTCTACGGGTGATATTGGTCAAGCTATTGTTGTGGCAATTACTGATGGCCGCGGGAATGTCCCACTAAGTGTTTCTCTTGGCGAATCAGATGATAGTGAAATGGATAATAAAAATCTTAAAGAGGAGGTCCTAAGTGTGGCATCAAATTATCCAATGCTTGGAATAAAACTTTTGATAATTGATACTGAAAGAAAATTTATAGCTAGCGGATTTGGAAAGGATTTGGCAGAGGCGGCTCAAGGTAAATATGTTCAATTACCAAAAGCTACAGATCAAGCTATAGCAGCAATGGCTCTGAACGCAATAAATGAGATTTAGTGATTATTTTATGGATAAACTTCGTTAAGAAATTTCGAAATTCCAATAGTAAGATCCCTTAAAGCACTTGTAAGTTCTTTGTCTTTCATTAATGATTGAAAATCATCAGCCATGCCCTCCATTTTTTGAGAGATCGAGCTAGTTGCTTCTAATGTAGATCTTATATCTTCAAGAGTTTCATCATCATCAACAGTGGCTAATATTTTATTTAAATGTCCAGCTGCAATAGTCAGGTCATTTATTAGAGGTTTTATTCTTAGGATTTCTTTTTTTGATAAATAAATTAATTCATCAAGATTTTCTTGTGTTCTATCAAATTGATCAATGGAATTTACAATATTTTCAATTAAATTTTCTTGATTAGATTCTTTTAGTAATTGGTTAAGTCTATTTGTGACATTTGATAGGCTAGACAACTGCTTACCACTAATAGTATCCCCTTGACAAACGATTAATTCGCTTTCACATTTTTTTGAGGTAGCTTTTTCTGTCTCCTTTGGAATAATCTGTTTTCCTGTCTCTAAAGCGACTTGTACATCTCCTCCTAAGAATGAATTTGTTACTACTTTCGCAAATGCAGGTTGAGGAAGCATTATATCTGGATTATTAAGAACGACTTTCGCTTTAATAGATTCATTGGTAAAAATAATATCCTCTACTGAACCAACTAGTATTCCTCTGTATGTGACTGGTGATTTCTTTGATAGACCACTAGCATTTGAAAACTCAGCAAATAGATACCAATTCTTAGAGGATAATTTTATTCCTCTTAACCAAAAGGAGAATAAGGAAAATATTATGAGTCCTCCTAATAAGGAGAAACCTACTATCGAGTCTCGCAAACTTCTACGCATAAGCTTTAAATCTCTTTTGGTTGCATGGGACCATCAAGGTTACCATTTCTGAATTGAAAAACATATGGATCCTTAGTTTTTTTAAATTCTGAGATAGTTCCCTCCCAACGGAATTTACCGCCATAGAGCATTAATACTCTCGAAGAGGTCCTCTCTATAGTACTAAGAACATGGCTAACAACAATAGAAGATCCGTTTACTTTTGTATTTGTTTTATTAATCAAGTCTTCAATTCTTGAGGATGCTATTGGATCTAGACCAGCAGTAGGCTCATCAAATAGTAGTAAGGGTCTTTTCTTCGGGGAATTAGTTGATTGATTAATTAATGCTCTAGCAAAACTAACTCTTTTTTGCATTCCTCCACTTAATTCATTTGGTAGTTTGTGTGAAACATTAAAAAGTCCTACTTCTTCTAAACATTCGTTAACTAACTCTTTAATAACTTTCTTAGAAAAATTTTTGCTTCTGTACAAAATAAATCCAACATTCTCCTCAATAGTTAGAGAACCCAATAAAGCAGGGTTTTGAAATACAAGTCGTACATCTGGGGGATTTATTTGGTCTAACCTTAGGTAATTTTGTATCTCTCCGAATATTTTTAATTCACCCTCAGTAGGTAAAATTAAACCTGCTAATATTTTTAAAATTGTTGATTTGCCTGAACCAGATGGTCCAACAATAGCCAGCTTTTCTCCTTCATTAAGGTGGATATTAAGATTATTAAGAATATTTTTATTGCCCCACTTCATTGATAAACTTTTTGTCTCAATAACAGGGGTTGAATTTTTCAAAATAAATTGTGTAATTTAAATTTAATTTACTCCTACTTATATATTGCCGTTATTGCAAAATAAGAAAAGTGTGTTTGTGTTTCATTTATAATTAAATTATAAATTCACTATTCATGAAAAAATAAATTCAAGAGGATTTGATGACTATAGTTAAAAAAATTAAAAGAAAAAGGAAAAGAATTAAAAGAACTTTTTCAATCATTAAGAAATCTAATTTAGATTTTTTTAATAAAATATTTAGAATTCTTAGTTGGTTGTTACCGGGCCTAGTATTAAAACGATGGATTGTTACATCCGCAATAGGATTAATAACATCTTTGTTAGGGATTGCAATTTGGACAAATTTAAGACCATTATATTGGCTGATTGAAACCTTTTTTTGGCTAATGACCGGTCTAACAAGTATTTTCCCAGTAAGTATATTGGGACCTTTTATTCTTTTTATAGGATTATTATTAATTTGTTTAGGTCAAAATAGAAGTATAAATTCTATTCAAAAAGCTTTAGTTCCTCAAAAAGAGACTCTTTTGGTTGATGCATTAAGAGTAAATAGTAAATTAAGTAGGGGTCCAAATATTGTTGCCATTGGTGGTGGTACAGGTCTATCAACTTTATTAAAAGGGCTAAAAAATTATAGTAGCAATATTTCAGCAATTGTAACAGTAACAGATGATGGAGGTAGTAGCGGAATTTTAAGAAAACAATTAGGAGTTCAACCTCCTGGCGATATAAGGAATTGTCTAGCAGCCTTGTCAAATGAGGAGCCTACTTTAACAAGATTATTTCAATATAGATTCTCAGGAGGAGGTGGACTGGAGGGACATAGTTTTGGAAATCTTTTCTTATCAGCTCTTACCACTATCACAGGTAGCTTAGAAAAAGCAGTTCAAGCCTCTAGTCAGGTTTTATCTGTACAAGGTCAGGTAATTCCAGCTACTGGGATTGACGTTATGCTCTGGGCAGAGCTTGAGGATGGAGAAAAAATATTCGGTGAAAGTCTTATAGGAAAGTCAGTAAAGCCAATTTCAAGAATTGGCTGCTTACCAGAAAATCCGCCTGCATTAAAGAATGCAATTGAAGCAATTAAAGAGGCGGATTTGATTGTCTTAGGTCCAGGTAGTTTATATACCTCACTTCTACCTAATTTATTAGTTCCAGAAATAGTTGAAGAATTATTAAAAAATAATTCACCTAAAATTTATATAAGTAATTTAATGACACAACCTGGTGAAACAGATGGTTTGGATGTCTATCAACATATTAAATCTATTGAAAAACAATTATTTAATTTTGGGGTAAATACAAGGATATTTAATGCAATTTTGTCTCAAGGAGAATTTGAAGGATCCTCTCTAATAGATTATTATCGTTCGCGAGGAGCTGAACCAGTTATATGTAACAAGAAAAGGCTTGTATCGGAGGGATATCATGTATTACAAGCTCCTCTTTATTCTAAAAGAATTACACCAACTTTAAGACATGATTATCGAAGGTTAGCAAGAGCAGTTATGTATATGTACAAAAAAATTAAAAAAGCAAATTAATAGGCATCCTGTAATTCGTAGAAATCTGGTTGAATATAATCTTTTCTTAGAGGCCAGCCTCTCCAATCCTCTGGCATAAGCAATCTTTTAGGATTGGGATGATCAATAAAATTAATTCCAAACATATCAAAAGTTTCTCTCTCTTGCCAGTCACTTCCCTTAAAGATTGAGTATAGACTAGGTATTGATAAATCTGAATCTCTGGATAAAAAAACTTTTACTCTAACTTCCATGATTTTTTCAATAGTAGAAATATCACCTACGGAAATTAAATGATAAAAGCTTACAAGTCTTTTCCCGGGACCTTCATCATATCCTCCTTGACATTGGAGATAATTAAAACCATAAGTTTTAAGTTTTGAGATTGTTTTATAAAGATTATTTGGCTCTACAGATAGGATTTCAACACCTATGTGATCTGTACCTAAAGAATCGTTATCAATATTCTCATTGATTAATTTTTTACTTATAAATCCCCTTTGATCTACTAGTTCTTCTTTTGGTAAATTATTCTCTTTTTCCATTATTCTTCAGAATCTATAAAAACAGTTTCTTTTTCCTTTGAAGTTTCTTTAAATTCTTGTTTACTTGATGCATCAAGTGCTTTTTCAGATTTTTTATTGAGATATTCCCCATTATTTTCTGAAAATACAAGATTCATATTGTGCTCAATAGTGAAATATCTATGGGTTTGTTCTGCTTTTGATCTCTCAAATACACTTTCATTGCTGACTTTTTTTCTTAATTTTATTACAGCATCGAAAATGGCTTCAGGTCTTGGAGGACATCCAGGAAGATATAAATCAACAGGAATAAGTTTATCTACTCCTCTGACAGCGGTTGTAGAATCAGAACTAAACATTCCGCCAGTAATAGTACAAGCTCCCATCGCAATAACATACTTAGGTTCTGGCATCTGTTCGTAGAGTCTAACTAGAGCAGGAGCCATTTTCATAGTGACAGTTCCTGCCACTATGAGAAGATCAGCTTGTCTAGGAGAACTTCTTGGTACTAGTCCAAATCTATCGAAGTCAAACCTAGATCCTATCAAGGCTGCAAATTCTATAAAACAACAAGCTGTACCATACAATAATGGCCATAGGCTGCTTAATCTTGCCCAGTTATGTAAATCATCTAAGCTAGTAAGGATAATATTTTCACTTAAATCAGTTGTTACTTGAGGAGCTCCTAAAGGATTACAAGTCCCCTCCCTTATTTCTCTAATTGCTTTTGGTGATAGTGAGTTGTTCAATTTTTTAACTCCATTCTAAAGCACCCTTTCTCCATGCATATGCCAATGCTATAACAAGAATTGCTATAAAGATTAGAGCTTCAATAAAAGCTAATAATCCAAGCCTGTTAAAAGCAACAGCCCAAGGATAAAGGAAAACTGTTTCAACATCAAATATAACGAATACAAGAGCAAACATGTAATATCTAATATTAAATTGTATCCAAGCTCCTCCAATAGGCTCCATCCCAGATTCATAGGTTAATTTTCTTTCGCCAGTTCTCCCTTTAGGAGCGACAATTATATTGGTAACAAGAGCTAGGATTGGAACTGCAGCAGCTATTAACAGAAATCCTAAGAAATATTCATAACCTGGGAGTGAGAACATTTTGAAAAAATTTTTGAGAAATTCACTTTATTAAACAAAATACTTTAGAGTTACTAAAGACTACTGAATAATTCGTGAGTGAAAACATTAAACCATCTTCTGATGAAAATAGATTAATAAATCAGGAAGAAACAAAAAAGAAAATTCCTGAGACTTCTGAAATTAATATTCAGGAATCTATAACTAATCTAGAACAAAATAGATTCGAGTGTAGGAACTGTGGATATATTTATGATCCGTCTGAAGGAAATAAGAAATTAAAGATAGAAAAAAATACTCCATTTAATTTATTAGACGGTAATACCTTTAGGTGTCCTGTGTGCAGAGCTGGTAAGGATTTTTATATGGATATTGGTTCGAAATCAAAACCAAGTGGATTTGAAGAGAACCTTGTATATGGATTTGGATTTAATAGCTTACCTTCAGGTCAAAAGAATATAATTATATTTGGTGGCTTGGCATTCGCCGCAGCATGTTTTCTTTCTTTATACTCTTTGCATTAATATATATAGATGACTTATTTTTTTTCAAGAATCAAGAACTTCCTTCTAATTGGTTTTCTTTGTTTTTTTCTAAGCAGTTGCTCTACAACTGGCGTTAAGACAGCAGACAATAGTCCATGGGATACTATTCAATTTGAAAAACAATTTAATACTTTGGATATAGATTTTATAGATGATAATCATGGTTTTTTAGTTGGATCGAATAGATTAATAATGGAAACTACTGATGGTGGAAAAACTTGGGAAGAAAGATCATTAGAACTAGCAAGTGAAGAAAATTTTCGCTTATTAGATATAGATTTTAAAGGGGAAGAAGGTTGGTTACTTGGGCAACCCTCCTTGGTAATGCATACATATGATGGAGGTAAAAATTGGACTAGATTATCTCTTGGCAATAAATTACCAGGACAACCATTTTTGATAACAACAATTGACAGAGATAAGGCAGAGTTAGCGACAACCGCAGGAGCAATTTATTCAACGTCTAATAGTGGTGAATCCTGGGAAGCTAAGGTTGTTGATGCCTCAGGTTCAGGTGGGGTTAGAGATTTACGACGAACTAGCGAAGGTGATTATGTAAGTGTTAGTAGCTTAGGTAATTTTTTCTCAACTTTAGATAGAAACAGTGATACTTGGATTGCTCATCAACGAGCTAGCAGCAAAAGAGTTCAAAGTATAGGATTTAATCCAAGCGGAAGTCTATGGATGTTATCTAGAGGGGCCGAAATTAGATTTAATGATAATACTGAAGATTTAGAAAGCTGGTCTAAACCTATAATCCCAATATTAAACGGATATAACTACTTAGATATGGGTTGGGATCCGAATGGGGATATCTGGGCCGGCGGAGGCAATGGGACTTTGATAGTTAGCAATGATAATGGACAAACATGGAATTCAGACCCCGTGGCTTCTTCCTTGCCAACCAACTACATCAAAATTGTATTTATTAATAAAGATGATCTAAATGAAGCAAAAGGCTTCATTTTAGGTGAGAGAGGATACATATTACGTTGGAACGGCTAAATTAATTAGGTATTTTTAGTCGAATCTATTAAAAAAATCTAAATTTTTAGTTTCAATTAGCAACTGTCTGTAACCAAGATGTAAATTTCTTCGCAAAGTTTGGTTTTTTCCTTGTAAGATCATATGGTAATTAAATGATATTATGGCCGCAGGTTCAACGGGTGAACGCCCATTCTTTGAAATTATAACCAGTGTAAGATACTGGATTGTTCATGCAGTAACATTACCAGCTATCTTTATTTCAGGCTTTTTATTTGTATATACAGGTTTAGCCTACGATGCTTTTGGGACTCCTAGACCTGATAGTTATTTTCAGGCATCTGAATCTAAAGCACCAGTTGTAACTCAAAGATATGATGCTAAAGCTCAACTAGATCTTCGAACCCAATAGTTTTAATAATCCTAAGTTTATTTTAATACAATAAATTTTAGGATTTAACAACTTTTGGTTCATTGGCTTAATACTTTAGCCATTCACAAGATGAAATTTATTTATCATGCAAGTTAACGAAAATCCAAACAAAGTTCCAGTTGAACTTAATCGTACAAGTCTTTACTTGGGAGTTCTATTTATTTTGGTCTTAGGAATCCTCTTTTCCAGCTATTTCTTTAATTAAATTTAAACTATGAGTAATAAAAAACTAAAAGCGCCTGATGGCAGAATACCAGATAGACTTCCAGATGGAAGACCTGCTATCGCTTGGGAAAGAAGATGGACTGAAGGTAGCCTTCCTCTTTGGCTTATTGCAACTGGAGGAGGAATTGCTGTAATCCTCGTCATTGGGTTATTTTTTGCTGGATCCTATAGTGGAGTGGGAGCCGGTGGCTAATAACTAAATAATTTTAATTATTTAGTTATTTATTTATAACCAATAATTATCTGTAAATATTTTCACTTTAGATCTAGTTTCTTTGGAAACTAGATCTTTTTTTGTTATTAAACCATCTTTTAGCGAATTATGTGATGAGCTTTGTGGTCTTTCAACATCAATGATCTTTGCAGTTTCATAAACAATTTTATTCGCTACTTCAGTATTTATTGTTAAATTCTCAAGAACCATTTCTACACTCACTTCATTGTGAGATTGATGCCAACAATCATAATCAGTAACCATTGAAAGGGAGGCGTATGCGATTTCAGCTTCTTTTGCAAGTCTAGCTTCAGTATGGTTAGTCATGCCTATAATTGAACACCCCCATTGTCTATATAAGTTGGATTCAGCTCTTGTTGAAAAAGCAGGCCCCTCCATGGCTAAATAAGTCCCCCCTCTGTGTAATTGCCTCCCTCCAGGTAGATTACTCTCTCCTATATCAGATAATATTCCAGATAAATTCCTGCAAAAAGGATCACCCATAGTTACATGTGCAACAACTCCTTCATTAAAAAACGTAGCAGGTCTGTGATGAGTCCTATCGATAAATTGATCAGGTATAACAATATCTAAAGGTCTTATTTGTTCTTGAAGAGATCCAACGGCCGATGGTGCAATTATCCATCTAACCCCCAAAGATCGTAAAGCCCAAATATTAGCTTTATACGGGACTTCTGTAGGATTAAATTTATGAGTCCTTCCATGTCTAGCAATAAAAGCTATTTCAAGATTACCTATTTTAAAAAGCCTTATTGAGTCTGAAGGTTTACCATAAGGAGTATTAACTGAAATTTCTTTTGAGCATTCTATTGTATTTATTGAGTAAAATCCGCTTCCACCAATCACTCCCAGTTTAGATTCTTTTATTGGTAATAAATGTTCTTTATTCATCTTAATTAAAATGTCATTTAATCATCTAGTACTAGTGGGAGGGGGACATTCAAATGTTTTATTGATGCAAAAGTGGTTGATGCATCCAAATTTAATGCCGGATAATCCTATATCAATTATATCTAGAGATTCTCATTTGGTTTATTCTGCTAAGTTCCCATCAGTTATTGCCAACTTAATTCCATTAGAGGAAAGTTTGATTGATATTGCATCATTTGCAAAAAGCGCAAAAGTTGCATTTATTCAAGATGAAGTTAAAAATATACAATTTAAAAGTAATAAAATAATTCTTAAAAATAGACCTGAAATTAATTATTCAGATCTTGTAATTAATTGTGGAAGCAGAACAAAAATCTCAAAGCAATATGAAGATTTAGTTCAAAAAAAGATCGCTTTCCCTATTAAACCCTTCTACGAATCCTATAAATATATCTTGGAGGAGGATGTTTTTAATAAGGTTGATGAATTACCATTTGTAATTGTTGGTAGCGGTCTTGCAGCAATTGAAATAGCTTTTGCACTTAGAAGAAGATGGAGATATAGAACATTAATATTAGTTTGCGAATTAGAAAAGTTATCTAATAAATTTAAATTTTGGCTAAAGAAATTTAAGATTAAATTACAATCAGATATTAAATTTAACCATAAAAAAATTCTTTTATGTACTGGAAATGCCCCTCATTTTTGGATCAAAAATAATCATTTAAGATTAGATTCAAGAGGTAGGATTATTACAAATCCTAGTCTGAAAGTCGAACAATTTTCAAATGTATTTGCTGTTGGAGACTGTGCTTACAGTGGAACTTCTAAATCAATATCATCGGGGATATTAGCTGTTAAAGCTGTAAAAAGTCTCGCTAATAATATTAAAAATAATTCAATTAGAAAAAAATTAAAAAATTGGTATCCGCAAAAAAAAGGTTTGCAAATAGTAAATTTATTTAATGATGGAAATCAAAATGCTTTCGCTGTTTATGGTGGATTGATAATTGGACCAAATCAAAATTTGTGGAAGTTAAAAAATAAACTTGATAATGATTTTCTCAAGAAATTAAAACCTACTGTGATGCGAATTAACTCCTCAAAAGATAATATTGATTGTCGTGGATGTGCTTCTAAAGTGTCACAAGATATCTTAAATCAAGCTTTAAAATGTTCTCATCTGACTGACTTTACTCAGAATCCTGAAGATGCATCTGAAATCTTTAACAATAAAAAAGAAATAATACTGCAGAGTATTGATGGTTTTCCTGCACTAGTAAGCGATCCTTGGTTAAATGCTCGAATAACTACTTTGCATGCATGTTCTGATTTATGGGCTTGTGGAACAAAGCTTTCATCAGCTCAAGTATTAATATCGTTGCCAAAAGTTAATTATGAATATCAGAATTATCTTTTGTCTCAAAGTTTAAAAGGTATAAAATCTACTATTGAGGAATTAGGGGGTGAACTTTTAGGTGGGCATACTTTTGAAACTCGAAATTTTGTATCAAAACCATATGAATTAGGTATAGATATTTCTTTAAGTGTCCAAGGAATTCTTAAAAATAGCCAGAAACCCTGGAAAAAGAATGGACTGAAGTCTGGAGATATTTTATTTTTATCAAGACCGTTGGGAGTTGGGATTATATTTGCAGCTCAAATGCAAAATATTAATTTATTTAATAGCACTAATATGCTTCACAAAAACCTCATAACCAGTCAACAAATTCTTGTAGACCAGATTTATCAGATAGAAGATAAATTGGGAGAAAATATTATTAATGGTGCAACTGATATTACTGGATTTGGTCTTATAGGACATCTAAAGGAGATGATAAATAGTTCTAATCTTGAAAGAAAAAATAAGAATTTGAAGCAAATAAGAGCAATTGTAAATTTAATGGCTTTAAGGGCTTATCCAAATGTTATGGAATTGATTAGAAAGGGAATTAGGAGTACTTTGTTTGAGGGAAATAAAAAAATATATAGTGAGATTGTTGAGAAAGAATTTAATCAAAGAGAAATAATATTTAAAGAAGAAGATAACTTAAGTAAAACTCAAATTAATGACAAAGTAGAATTGCTATTAGATCCCCAAACGTGCGGACCAATTTTGATAAGTTGTCAACCTAAATATGGAAAATACTTTAAAAGAAATTGGTATCAAATAGGGAAAATTTGTGATCAGGATATTTAATTTTTTGAATAATTATCTATATTAATGTATCTTAATCTCTTGATCTCATCTCCAATTTTTCTCCCTTCTTCCCATCCTTCCTCTTTTAAAGTTTTTCCATTTTTATTACTTTTTATAAATCTATAAATTAATAACCATCGAAATAACTCCCTCCAAAATATGATACTTTCTGAAATTAATAATTTAATTGTCTCAGGATCCAAATTATTATCTTCGATAAAAGCCGTCCAATTTGATGCTGAGAAATATTTATATCTTTTTTCATTCCTTTCAATGTTTGATTTAAAAAGTTTATATTGGCTTAGTATTTCTCTATCTTTTTTATTTATAAATAATCTCTCATATAAAATTTCATTTGATTTTGAGTCTTTTATTAAATACAGTATTTCATTCCCGCCTAGTTTTCTAATCCAATGTAAGCCTCGTTTAAATTTATAGTTTACATCTATATCTTTATTTAATAAAGCAATAACTTGCCAACTGTGTAATTTAGAAATTACTTTACATAAATTGTCGAATTTGATTATTTCTGATAGTTCCATTCTGATTCTTATGCTTATACCTGGTGGAAAAATATATCTATTTTTTTCTAATCCATAAATCCAAGGCCATGAATTAATCATTTGTTGTGCTTGAACTAATGAACTTCTAGTTATTTCAAAATTTAATCTTGAGGAATACTTTGCACATCTTAAGAGTCTACTTGGATCATCTCTAATGCTGTTTTTATGTAGTAAATGGATTTCTCTTTTTTTAATATGATTAATGCCTTCAAAAAGATCATAAATTTCTCTTTTAGTAATTTCAAAGGCAATCGCATTTATGCTAATGTCTCTTCTTTTTAAATCTTTCGAAATTATAGATTTTTTTACTATAGGATTTAAACCAGGCGCTTCGTAAAATTCTTCTCTTGCAGATGCTATGTCTATCTTGAGGTTATTAATATGTAATTCAACGGTATTGTAAAGTTCAAATTCTTTTATCAGACATATATTTACATCTTTAATATTTCTTTTAATGAATTTTGCCAATGATATCGCTGATCCCTCAATGACTATATCAAGGTCAATAGGATTTATTTGACTTAAGTTATGAATTTTTTTAATAAGTAAATCTCGAATATATCCTCCTACAAATGCTATTTTTACGTTTTTATTTAATTCAAAATATCTATAAATTAGATCATACAAGTTGAATGGAATATTTAATAGTTCTTTATATAGATATAGTTCATATTTTTCCATAATTATTCATTATTTAGACGTCTTATTGGAGCTAATCTTGGATCTAATATTTTGCTACCTTTATCCCCAAATTTTACGGCTATTGAAATTTTTTCTCCTGTTCCGAAAATATGAATGATTTCACCCTTACCAAATTTTGCATGAATTAATTTATCATCAATTTTCCATTTTTCTCCTTTGCTGGGTCCTGAATAAAGTCTTCTAACAGTATTTATAGGTTTATTTCGAAATTCATCATATTTACGATCTATTCTTGTTAGTCGATCCATGTGCATGTCTCTTCTTAAAGAAATTCCTGTTGATTGAGGTAAGTCCCCATTTATTAATTCTTCTGGAATTTCCGAGATGAATATTGAAGGAACCGTTGCTTCTCTCATTCCTCCCCATAATCTTCTTTCTCTGGCATGAGTTAAATAAACTCTTTCTTTTGCTCTAGTCAAACCTACATAACATAACCTTCTTTCCTCTTCTAATAATGAAGGAGTATCTATAGATCTATGACTAGGGAATAAACCTTGTTCTAAACCAGTTATAAAAACATTTTGAAATTCAAGCCCCTTACTATTATGTAGTGTCATTAAAGTTACTGAATTAGCAAGATTTTTTTTATTATCATTTTCTGAAGTTAATGCCGCTGATGATAAAAATCCCTCTACATCCCCACTTTCATTCTCTTCTTCATATTGTGTGGCTGCATTTATTAATTCTTGTAAATTATTTCTTCTATCCTCTGATTCTTCTGTGCCGCTCATTAAGAGATCTTTAAAATATCCACTTTTTTCAAGAATTAACTGAATTAATTGTGATGGGCCAGAATTCTGAAGATAGCAACTTAATTCGTTCATTAATTCTGTAAACTGACTAATCCCTTTTGATGTTCTACCTATTGTGGATATTAAGCATTCTTTATTATTTATGACCTCCCATAATGAGATGTTTAATTGATTCGCAATTGCGTTTAATTTCTGAATAGTAGTTTTGCCTATTCCCCTTCTTGGAACATTGATAATTCTAAGAAGGCTTATATTGTCATCGTTATTAACTAAGACTTTAAGGTATGCCAATGCATCTTTAATTTCTCTTCTATCATAAAAACGTAGACCTCCGAAAATAGTGTAAGGTATTCGCCATCTCACTAATGATTCTTCTAGAACTCTTGATTGCGCTCTAGTTCTATAAAGAATCGCAAAGTTTTGCCATTTTGGTGCAGAATGCCTATTACCAAGTTGTTTGATCTTATTCGTGATTGCTTCAGCTTCGCAAACTTCATCATCGCAACTTAATAAATTTAATGGTTCTCCATCTGATTTTGTTGGTTTTAAGATCTTTTCAATTCTCTCACTATTATTCTCTATTAAAGAATTTGCAGCACTTAATATATTTGAGGTTGATCTATAGTTATTCTCTAACTTAACAATAGAATCAGAAGTGCTTTTTGAATCTCTTTTAAAATCTTCTTTAAAACCCATTAGTATTCTAAAATCTGCGGCTCTAAAACTATATATACTTTGATCTGCATCACCAACTACAAAAATTGATCTGTCATCCCAATTCGAAAATAAATCTGGTTCAGTATTACCAGTTGTTATTAATTTAATTAATTCATATTGAGTTCTATTAGTATCTTGATATTCGTCAATCAATATATGCTTAAATCTTTGATGCCAATACTCCCTGACTTTATGATTTTGTTTCAATAAAAAAACAGGGATTAATAAAAGATCATCAAAATCTAAAGAGTTATTTTTTGATAGAGATATCCTATATTTTTTATATGCATCTGCAATCACTTTATCAAAATTATTTTCAGACTTTTCTTCTAATTGTTTTGGGGTTAAACATTGATTTTTTGCATTACTTATAGCCCATTTAATTTTTTTGGGATCATATCTTTTTGGATCTAAGCTCATCTCTTGAGTTACTATTTCCTTAATTAAAGTTTGAGAGTCTGTTTCGTCATAAATAGAAAACTGTCTATTCCATTTGAGTCCATCAGGATCCTCATATTTATCAATATCAAATCTCAATAATCTTGAGAAAAGGGAATGAAAGGTTCCAATCCATAAATCACGTAATCGATCTTGATAAATATCAGCCCGAAGTTGATTCTGATCAAATTCTTTTAAGGTGGACCAAGGTTGCCCAAAACGAATATTAGAAAGTTCTTTAGCTAGTATTATTTCTAATCTCTCTTTCATTTCTTTCGCCGCTTTATTGGTAAAAGTTACAGCCAAAATATTATATGGATCAGTTTTATTATTTTCAATTAAATTTGCAATCCTATGAGTAAGTGCTTTTGTTTTCCCACTTCCAGCACCTGCTACGACAAGTAGAGGGCCATTTATGTGACTTACAGCTCTTAGTTGCTCTTCATTTAAAGATTCAAAAAGATAATTGTTGGTTTTAGTCACGATTGGCAGTTAGAAAAATATATTGTTTTTAATTTTTTGTGCTTAAATTTTCTAAGTCATGTATTGCTTTTTTTAATTGGTTTATTTCATTATTATTATCAATAATTTCTTTGCAAATTTTTGATGGAATTTTTAATTTGATACTTCTTTTAAGAATTTCTTTTTCTAATCTTTCTTTATAGGAAGCAAGTAGCTCTTTGGATAAAGTTAATTCTTTATTATTCACTTAGATAGATATTTATTTAGATATATCGTAACGCATAATTCTGATAATAAATTAAATTTTCTTGTTGTTTTCATTAAGAAGAGTTGCTTTATATAAATAAATGGAGTTAAAAATCTCAAGATTGTACTATTCTTATAAAGTCTCTTATTCTTAGAGTTTCTTTATAAGTTTTCCAAAAGTAATGCATAATTTAGTAAATAAGGATCTTCTGTCAAATAGCTATAATTTAACAAATGTATTAGATAAAAATTTTGAGAACATACAGAAATTTATAAGTACAGCTAATACTCGCCTGGATGCAATAATTTCCATAACAAACAATTCTCACGCTATTGCGGCTGATGCAGTGACTGCAATGATTTGTGAAAATCAAGATTCTTTAGATTCAAATAACTGCGTAAATACTACCAATAAAATGTCAGTATGCTTACGTGATGGAGAAATAATAATTAGATACATAACATATCTGCTTTTAACAAAAGATGAGTCAATTTTGGAAAAGAGTTGTTTAAAAGATTTAAAAAATACATATATTGCTTTGGGTGTGCCTCTATCAAATGCTATTAGGGTAGTTGAGCTTATAAAGGACTCAACAATCATAGATATTAAAACAACTTCAAGTTTGTCTCAGGATAAAAAATCTTTAACCTCTGAACTAATAAAAGAAACAGAAATTTATTTTGCCAAAATTATTAAACTATTGGATTAATTAGTTATTTGCCTTATCTCAGAGGAATGCGAAGTTTGTATTGGTGAACCAAACTCTTTATTTTTAATTAGAGAATATCTTGCTCTTAAATTCTTTGAAATGAACCATATTTTCTCTTCACTAATTGTTGAATTGTATTTAGTAATTATGTTTAAGTGATCTTGTTTGTCAATAAAATAATTTGAATAAGTATGGATCAATTCTGCATAACCTTTATTTCTTAGGATTATTCCAGAATTTATATCTTTTTGAGAAAAGATAAGGATTGTTTCGCTTGAATCTGAGTTCTCTTCAATTTCCCAATCACTTGTAGCTTGCCAAATAATTTTGATTGCAAATTTAGGATTTAAGGAGAAATTAAATTTTTCTATTAAATTTTTAGCATCATCACTATCCAAACTCAGATAAGAAATAATAATATTACTTGTAGTATTCTCGAATTCACGAAAAGCAATTGTGTGAGTGCTTCTCAAAGATTTCCACTCGCCTATGCTCTTATCAATAAATTCTTTAATAGTTATTTGGTTCTTCGGCAAGTTTTTCTTCAACTGAATGATTAGTCGCTTTTTGAATCATTCTTACCATTGAATCAATCATAAGATTTTTAGCTGATGTAATTTTTATTCCTGAAGGTGTTGTAGATATTTGATCATCTGGACGATTATAAGATGTAGGCCTAAACGGAGACATTTGACGATTTTTTAATTTATCAGGATATTATTCTGACATAAATTGATTACTTAAAAAAAAATTTTTGCAAACTGTTATAAGTTCTTTATCTTCTTAAGATAAATTAGTAACTATTATTTAGAAATATTTTTGGCTAATCCAGAAATTGTTGCTAAAGCGAACATCCCTAAAAGGGCTATGCCAAGTAATATTCCTGCTCCTTGACTAACTCCAGCCCCAACTGCTACCAAAATTGAATCGCTTATTAATAAGCTAATCAATAATGCAGGCGTGAATATTCTCCATCTTGTCCCTCCAATACCTATCGCATAACTCAGAAAATCAAAAAGTCCTGTCATTAAGAGTCCTGTCATTAAGAAGAAATTTCCTTCAAGTTGATTTTGATTAAAACTTTCAATCCTTTTCATGGCTTTAATCCCAACTATTCTTCTTACTGGGGTACGCCCATAATTTCTTGCGATGAAGAAAGCTGCCTGGCAAAAAACAATATCAGAAATCAATATAGTAAGGTAACCTATTTGAAAACCTAATAGAGAGCCTGCTAAAAGAGAATAAGCAGAACTTGGTAACGCAGGTAAAATAATACTTATCCCTCTGAGAATAAAGATTCCTATGGGAGCCCAGATTCCCATATTTGCAACCTGTGTTCTTAATGGTTCAATCCCATAATTCTGAATTACATATATTAGGAGAATAGCTATTGCAACAAAAAAGAGAATAGATAGAAACTTTCTTAACTTGAGCATTATTTTTGTGGTTTATTATAAATTGAGAATTAAGATTTATAGCTATTAGTCATTCAATTAGTTCACCAATTTTTAATATAGATTTTTGAGTCTATCAAATATCTGGCACTTAAGGCAATTTCCTAAATTATGCAAGAATTATTTAATTGGTTTAAGGATAAATTGACAGGCTATTGAGTTCTTAATGATTTTCGCTTATTTAAAAAATCCTTTTGTAGTATAAGCTTAGTTTAATTAATTAAATGCTTTTGAAATTGAAAAATTTTTTTTGTATTACTTTGTTATTGATCATATTTTTGCCACTACAAACAAATGCAATTGAGCATGATTGGGTGAGCGTTCCTGCTAGCAAATTTGGCGAGCAACTTTGGGATGCCAAAACTATGCATAAAAATCAAGATGGCTCAATAAGGGTTTTAAGTAAATTTATACCAAAAATTAAAAATGATATCACTAAAGATATTCTTTATACGATGGATATAAATTGTTCTCAAAAAACTTTTAGAGATGTTGGTGTGGGTGCTGAAGATTTTAATGAATTTGAAAATCTTGAAGCTAAATGGAAATATCCAAATGGAGATAAATTGATCTTGGGTGTCATTGGTCAAGTTTGTAATGTCGATCAATAACTCATATTAAAAGTAAATTTATTTATAGATCAAAAATTATGAAGTGGTTTTAGTCTGAAACTTATTTAAAAACTTATTTTGAAAAGTCAATATTTAGTTACTTACATGTCATTTTGTGAATCTAAGATTTGATAAAAAAAACGCAGATGTGTTTCCACAACTGCGATTTTTGGTCCCCATCTAAAAGTAGATGAAGGTGCCAGGACCCAGATTTGAACTGGGGACACGGCGATTTTCAGTCGCCTGCTCTACCAACTGAGCTATCCCGGCATTAATTCTGATTTGAATTAGAAAGAGTATTTTTTGATACCCCCCTTATAAAGTTATCCATGAATTAAAATTTTGTAAATAAATTTACAAATCTGCTGATATTAAGAAATATTATTTTGCAGATAAAGCGATTAAAGCTGAACCAAAGGATGTACTTTTATCAGAAGAAATAATAGGTATTTTCAATTTTTTTTGTCTTATAGACCTCCATTGAGGATTTTTTGCTCCGCCACCAACAGATATTATTTTTTTTGGAAATGATCCAGTTAATTCTCTTATCTTATTCCATCCATTAAATTCAATAGTTGCTAAACCTTCAAATATTGCCTGCAAAAATAAAGCATCACTTACTGGCCTTGGTTCAAGAATTGGTCTTAGGAAAGGATCATTTACTGGAAATCTCTCACCCATACAATTTAATGGCAAGTATTTCAAATTGGTTTCCTTTATTGGATTAATTTGTTTACTCAAATCCTCAATTTCTGAATTTGAAAAAAATTTAGATATTACCCCACATCCAGCATTAGAAGCACCACCACAGATCCATTCTTGGTTAACTCTATGCATGCTTAAGCCAGGATAATTTATAGGCTCTCTTATGAATTTTTTTAAAACTAAAGTTGTACCTAAAACGGTTAACCCCTCATCTTGTTTGATTTCTGATGCAATAAATGCAGCATTTGAGTCAGTAGTGCCAGCAACAACTAAAAGATTTGAATTAAGTTTTAATTTCTCAACTAATTTTTTATTGATGATTCCTAAAATTAGGCCACTTTTTTTAATCTGTGGTAAACAATTATTCCAAGCATTTGTTTTAAAACTTTTTGGCCAGGAATTACTAATAATATTCCATCCAAGTTTGATGTTGTTGCCCTCTTCTCCAAATAACCAGTTATTCATAAGCCAACCTGAAATCCAGTCGGATTGATGTCTTAGAAGTATGTCTTGGCCATACAGGTCTATAAGTTTTAATGCTTTTGCTAAACCGCTGAATGGATTATTTAGAGATTCATTTTGTCCTGCAATCATCTTAAGCTGTTGCTTATTCCCATCGCAAATTTTGTTGTATGGTATTGCATCTCCGAGGGCATTCCCATTCATTTGACAAGCCAAAAGGGTTCCAGATGTACCAGAGACAGATATTCTCTCTAACCTTTGTTTGATCTCATATGGAACATCTGATAAAAGAGTTTCACAAATTAATAACCATGATTTTGGCTTAGTTAAATAATAACCTTCACCATTAGAACTCGTATAAATAATATCTTTTTTTTTATTTATGATTGTTAAACGAACTCCACTTGTGCCAAAATCTAACCCGCCAAAATAATTTTCATGCATACTATCTGCTAAAGATATTTATTTATTGATTTTTTCAATTTTTCGGAAATGTCTTCAACCTTTTCCCATGGGAGATATATATCTTCTCTTCCAAAATGTCCATATGAAGCTGTTTTAATAAAGAAATTTCCACCCATTTTCTTTGGTAAATTTTTTAAATCAAATTTTTCTAATATAGATGCAGGTCTTAAATCAAAATTATCTTTAACCAATTTAATTAAAGTATCTTGTGGTATATTACTTGTTCCAAATGTGTCAACCATAATAGAAATTGGATTGGCTACGCCAATAGCATAACTTAATTGAACTTCAGCTTTTTTAGCTAATTTTGCTTTTACTAATGATTTTGCAACATATCTTGCAGCGTAAGCAGCCGATCTATCAACTTTTGTGGGGTCTTTGCCTGAAAAAGCGCCGCCTCCATGTCTAGCATAACCTCCATAAGTATCTACAATTATTTTCCTACCTGTTAATCCAGCATCTCCCTGAGGACCACCTACTACAAATTTACCAGTTGGATTTACTAAAAATCTTGTAGTTTTTAATGATGATTTTATTTTCAGATCTTTTGTTGAAGGAAATACGACATGTTCCCAAAGATCTTTTTCAATTTTTTTTCTTATTTCTTTTTCATTATCAATTCCGTCTACTACAGCTGTATGTTGAGTAGAAATTAAAATTGTATTAATTGATTCTGGCTCACCATTTTTGTAGTTTATACTGACTTGGGTTTTACCATCAGGGAGTAGATAATCAAGTATGTTTTCATGCCTAACTTTGGCTAATTGTCTGGATAATCTGTGGGCTAAGCTTATAGGGAGTGGCATAAGTTCGGGGGTTTCATCGCATGCATAGCCGAACATAATACCTTGATCACCAGCACCAATATTATTCTTAATATCATCATTATGATCATCAGCATCATTTACTCCTTGAGCGATGTCAGGAGATTGTTCATCAAGAGCAACTAAAATAGCGCAACTATTTGAGTCAAACCCACCGGCTCTTGAACCTTCATATCCAATTGATTTAATTACTTTTCTCGCGATTTTTATATAGTCAACTTTTGCTTTAGATGTTATTTCACCTGTTAGCAAGCAAAGACCAGTATTAACTACAGTCTCGCAAGCTACTCGACTATCAGGGTCTTGAGATAAAAGAGCATCAAGAATTGCATCACTAATTTGATCACATATCTTGTCAGGATGTCCTTCAGTAACAGATTCAGAGGTGAAGACGTATTCACTCATTTATTTTTTGATGATTTAGTAATGATGTTAATTTAGAATGTGAAACAAATTCAATAGATTGTTACTTATAAGTGTTCCTAAACTGATATGAAGTAATAGTTTAAGTTTAAATTTATTATTATTTTTTAAATAAATAATTAACGATAAATCTTCAGTATGGAGGTTTTTACGATGAAAAGTTCTTGTTAAGACTCAGCAGAGGTTGTTGCGATTTGTTCCTCATTTTCATCTACTTGTTCAAATAACATCTGTTTATATTTTGCAGCCATTTCCTCTGCTTTACTGAAAACTTTTTGAGGATCAGTAAGCATATCTCCTGGTTCTGGCTCTAAGGCCTTTGTTGAGAGTGAAATCCTTCCACGTTCTGAATCCAAGTCAATAATCATAACTTTCATTTGATCATTAACGTTTAAAACATTATGTGGAGTTTCGATATGTTCATGACTTATTTCAGAAATATGAAGAAGGCCACTTACACCCCCTATATCAATAAATGCTCCATAAGGTTTTATTCCCTTTACAGAACCAACTACGACTTCTCCAACTTCTAATCTATTCATTTTCTTTTCGACTAAAGCCCTTCTATGGCTTAGTACTAATCTATTGCGCTCTTCATCAACTTCTAAAAATTTTAATGGTAGATATTCACCTTCAAGATCCTCTTTAATTTTTCGAGCACTTATATGTGAGCCAGGAATAAATCCTCGTAAACCTTCGACTCTAACTAAAGCTCCGCCTCTGTTGGTTGCAAAAACTTCAGAATAAATGGTTGCATCCTCTTTTTGTAATTGTCTTACACGTTCCCATGCTCTTTGATATTCAATTCTTCTTATTGATAAGGCTAGTTGACCATCCTCATTCTCTTCACTCATTATGAAGAATTCTCTGGATTCAGAAGGTTTTAATACATCACTTAATCCTTCTACCCTATTGATAGAAACTTCTTGCATAGGCATGAAAGCCGCTGTTTTGGCACCGATGTCTATCATTGCTCCCTTCGGCTCTAAAGCAAAAACAGTACCTTTTACAAGGTCGCCAGGTTTAAAATTATAATCATATTTACCTAGTAGAGAAGCAAATTCTTCTTGAGTAAATCCGACATTTTCTAGATCATTATTTTTTCTACTTGATGATGAATCAGCAGAAGGGATATCTTTTCCATCATAAGAATTATCCGATTTTTCGAGATTGTGATTGTCTGAGGGGGCAACTTCTAATTTATCGCTGATATTATTTGTTTCATCTTTATTTTCTTTAAGAGTTTGGGAAGGATTTTCTGTCATTTGATTAAAGCAGTCTATCTGAGATAGTTAGAAAGGAATGTATTTTAGCCTGCAAACTAAAAAACATTTTAAAATAGCTTATTTATTCTACACTTTCGAATGCTTAAATTATAAAATTGAAGCTAATTCATTTTTAGAACTATTTTTTAAAGTTTGTAATGTAGCAATAAAATCCTTAACTCCGTTGAATTTTCTATATACAGAAGCAAATCTTATATAAGCCACCTCATTTTCTTTTCTTAGATTTTCAAGTATTAATTCTCCTATTTCAGAAGACTTAATATCTTTATTGGAATCTTGAAGTATTTGGGATTCAATTGAATCAACAAAATTTATGATCGATTCACTAGAAAAATTTGTTTTCTCACAAGCCTTTGAAATACCCTGAACTAATTTATCTTTATTAAATAATTCTCTACTACCGTCTTTTTTAATTACGGCAATTGGCATGGTCTCAATCCTTTCGTATGTTGTGAATCGGGAATTACAGTTTAAGCATTCTCTTCTTCGCCTAACACTTTTGCCTGTATCCGCTGATCTGGATTCCAAGACTCTACTATCTGTATTTTGACATGACGGACACTGCATGTAGAGAAAAAAGAGATAGATAACTCTAATAGTAGTAAATTTTACTCTTAAAGAAAAGTACTATAAAAAAAGCCTCACTTAATTCAGTGAGGCTTTTTCATTATCTATCTTTTTGATCCCATTTAGGAGGATCCCTAAATGCAACTGCAAAGAATAGTGTAACAACTGCGAGAGTTAGTATTAAAACGTAAGCAAAAGCTTCCATAGGACAATAAAGTAATAGTTTTTAAATTAAACCTTTCCAGGTATTCTTCTTGTGGTTTCATCCCCAAGTTTCTTGAATAATCCGAATTCTACTTGATCACCAAAGTCAGCAGAGATTCCCGCAAATCTTTCTCTATAAAGAGTTCTTGCAGCATGCCACCAGTGGCCGAATAAGAACAGCAAACCAAAGCATAAGTGCGCATAGGTAAACCAAGCTCTAGGAGAACTACGGAATACACCATCAGATTTGTAAGTCTCCCTATCAAATTTGAAAGCCTCACCCAATTGTGCTTTTCTGGCTAATCTCTTAACCACAGCAGGATCTGTAAATGTTTGACCATTTAATTCCCCTCCATAAATTGTTGCTGTGATACCAGTTTGTTCGAATGAATACTTTGCTTCCGCTCTTCTAAATGGAATATCAGCTCTGACATTACCATCTTTATCTTCGAGAATTACAGGGAAGTTCTCAAAGAAATTCGGAATTCTTCTAACTTCTAACTCATTACCTTCTTTGTCTTGGAAAGCAATATGTCCTTGCCAGCTAGTTGGAAGGCCATCACCATTGACTAGTGCACCTACTCTGAATAATCCTCCTTTCGCAGGACTATTACCAACATAATCATAGAAGGCAAGCTTTTCAGGTATGGAGGCATAAGCTTCCTCTTTAGAGGCTCCGTTATCAATAGCTGTTTGGACACGCCTATTGATCTCAGTTTTGAAGTAACTTGAATCCCACTGGTATCTTGTTGGTCCGAATAACTCAATTGGAGTCGTTGCAGAACCGTACCACATTGTTCCTGAAACAACGAAGGATACAAAAAGCACAGCAGCAAGAGCACTTGCTAAAACCCCTTCAAGACTCCCGAGCTTAAGAGCTTTATAAAGTCTTTCTCCTGGTCTGTTAGTAATATGAAAAATTCCTCCAATAATACCCATTAGTCCGGCTGCAATATGGTTTGCAACAATTCCTCCAGGATTAAAGGGATTAAATCCTTCTGCTCCCCATGAGGGTGCGACAGGTTCTACATGCCCAGTAAGGCCATAAGGGTCAGAAACCCAAATACCTACATTTGCACAATGAAATGCACCAAAGCCAAAACAAGTAAGACCTGCAAGAAGTAAATGAATTCCAAATATTCTTGGTAGGTCAAGAGCAGGTTCTCCTGTTCTTGAATCTTCCCAAAGTTCTAAATCCCAGTATGTCCAATGCCAAATTGAGGCGAGCATTAGAAGTCCGCTAAACACAATGTGGGCAGCAGCAACACCTTCAAAACTCCAAAAGCCTGGGTCAACGCCAGTAGCTCCGGTAATATCCCATCCGTTCCAACTACTAGTAATTCCTAATCTTGCCATAAATGGCATAACGTACATCCCTTGTCTCCACATTGGATTAAAAACAGGGTCTGACGGGTCAAAAATGGCCAATTCATATAAGGCCATTGAGCCGGCCCAGCCGGCTAATAATGCAGTATGCATAAGATGCACAGCCAGTAGACGACCTGGGTCGTTTATAACTACTGTGTGCACTCGATACCAGGGCAATCCCATTGGTTAATTCTTAATAAAGATGCTGTTTAAACAGCTAAACAACATGATAGTAAGGGTTTTTTTACAAGTTCAGTGGATTTTGTAATTAATTAAATTATTTTGTAAAATTTGAAGTTATATTTTTTTTTAAAAATGTACATACATTTTTATATTTTTACATTATTTCTTAAGACATTACAGTTTTATAGTTATTTATTAGAAATGCAAAATTTTATTAACATTTACCATTTAAATTTCTCTTTTTACTTAACCAAAAACTTTGTTACTACAATTTTAATAAGCCTATTCGATAAACCATTTCTGCCATAGATGAAACAATATCTATATTTGTATTAGTCTTACTTGTGATTTAAAAATTGTTTAAGACTGTTACTGAGTATAATTTCTTTGTTGATTTTTCCACTTAATCCATATTTAACTGTTTATAGTTTAAAAATAATTAGTATTAACTTAATGGAAACAACAAATTTTGGATTCATTGCAAGCTTACTCTTTGTAGGTGTACCAACTATCTTTTTAATAGGTCTATTTATCTCCACTAGTGATGGAGAAAAATCAAGTTTCTACTCTGATTCCAGTAAAGGAAGACTTGGTCCAAAACCTAAGAATTAAAAACATCAAAATATGGTCGAAGTTTCCTCAGAGGAACTACTTTTATGGATTCAAAATATTAATAAAGAGGAAGATAGAGATTCTCTCTACCTGCTTATTGATTTATTAGGAGGAATTTCAAGATCTGAAATTAACTCCTTAAAAATAAAACCTCAAAAAGTAATCAATATGAAGGTAAGTTTAGATTCTTTGAGTAAGAATTGGATAGAATTTATTCAAAATAAAAAACCAATACAATACTTAAGTAGTAGTTGTTATTGGAGGGATTTAAATCTTGAAGTTAATAAGAATGTTTTGATCCCACGAGTTGAAACTGAGCAAATTCCTGACATAGTTTCAAATTTGACTAATAACGCTACAAAAGAATTATTAATTACTGACCTTGGTACAGGTTCAGGAGCTATTGCAATTTCTTTGGCTTTAAAAAGTTCTCTTTGGACAGTTTTAGCAACCGATATTGAGCAAAATGCAATTAATTTAGCAGGTAAAAACTTTAAAAAATACTCAAATACAAACAACTTAAAATTATTTTGTGGTAATTGGTGGCAACCTCTAAAGAAATATGCTGGCAAGATTGATATAGCAATTTCAAATCCGCCTTATATCCCTTTAAAAGTATATAAAAAATTGCCTCTTTCAGTTAAAAATTATGAGCCACAAATAGCTTTAAATGGAGGCGATGATGGTTTGTTGCATATAAGAGAAATTATTAAAGATGCTCCCAAATATCTTAAGAAAGATGGGTTGTTATTACTAGAAAATCATTATGATCAGGCCCAAAAAGTTAAAACTTTAATGTTGCATTATGGGTTTGAAAGCATTGAAATTATAAAAGATCTGTACGGTATTGGAAGATTTACAATTGGAAGATATAAATAATAATAACTACATCTTTTTAATGAAAGTAAGAAATCAAAAAGAAGCTTTGAATTTATTAAAAGATGGGTTGCCTTTGGGATTTCAAACTGATACTGTTCCAGCTATTGGATGTATTCCTGCTCATTCAGAAATAATTTATGAGGTAAAAAAAAGAGAGAAAAAAAAAGCTTTAATTTTAATGGGAGCTGAAATATCTCAGGTCTTACAATATGTCCACCCATCAGCGTTGTGCGACTTCAGGAGATTGGCTGATAAATTTTGGCCTGGAGCACTTACTCTTATAGTACCAATGCCTGCAGAAAAAAATTTTAGTTTTATTCCCAATAATTTTATTGGAATAAGGATTCCAGACTCTGAAATAGCAAGATTACTAATATTTGATTCAGGCCCCTTGGCAACATCAAGTGCAAATATTTCTGGAATTTCTCCCTCATTAACTGCTCATCAAGTCGCATTAGATTTGCCAAATTTAAATCTTCTTGGCCCCGTTCCTTGGCCAAAGTGTAGTGGAAAAGCAAGTACAATAATACAGTGGGTCCGTAAAGGTGAGTGGAAACTTATTAGGCAAGGAAATGTTTTTTTATCTGGATTGGGGTGATGGGTATATTAATCTTTTTTGTTTTCTTAATCCAATTATTCTCTTATTGGATTTTTAAAAATATAGTGAGCAGTGTTAATTATATTTTTGATGTAAAAATGATACCTTTTTTTTTAATTATTGTATTTGCATTTATTTTTTCAAATAAATCTTATGAATAGTTTCATCATTAAAGATATGCCGGCTAACAGATTTGAACTGATGACCTTCGCTTTACAAAAGCGCTGCTCTACCGCTGAGCTAAGCCGGCATAGACTCTATTTTACATATAAATGAGAAAGTTTGAATTTATTTGTATATTAAAAAAATTTATTTACTTGTTTTTTTATTATTATCTTTTAATTTTATTTCCCCGGAGATCGTTCGTTTAATTGGTAAATTTGCAACTAATGCAGTCATTCTATCCTCAGTTTCTAAGCTAACTGCGACTTCATCAAAATCAATCTCTACATATTTAGCGACTACATCAAGTATTTCTCTTCTCATTTTGTCTAATAGGTCAGTTGTTAAAGTACTCATATCTACTCTGTCATGAGCTAGAACAAGTTGAAGCCTTTCCCTAGCCGTATTGGCGCTGGCAGTCTCTCTACCTAATAATTTGTTAATGAGATCTCTTAATGTCATTTTTAGAAAATCTTAGTTTGCATTAAATTCATGAATTTATCTTTAAGACTTTTACTTTCTTTGTTGGGATCAATTATAGGAACATCCGCACCTGCAAGTCTTTGCGATACATTTAAATAACATTTTGAAGCAGGCGATTTCTTCCCAGATAAAGTTAATGGCTCGCCCCTGTTTGTGCTAATAATTACTTGTTCGTCTTCTAAAACAATCCCAAGTAAAGGTAAAGAAAGAATACTTGTAACATCTTCTATCGTTAGCATTTCCTGATTAGCCATCATTTTTGGTCTCACCCTATTAACAACTAATTGTATTGGTTTAATGTCGCAAGTATTTAAAATTCCAACAACCCTGTCAGCATCTCTTACAGCAGATAATTCAGGATTTGTGACTACAATTGCTTCATTACATGCAGCAAGGGCATTTTTAAAACCATCCTCTACACCTGCGGGGCAATCTACAAGAACATAATCGAATTTCTCACTTAGCAAAGCACTAATTCTTTTCATGTCATCTGGTTTCATCCAATCCAGCATCCTTGGATCACCAGCTGGTAACAAGGCTAGGTTCGGTTCTTGTTTATGCCTAACTAAGGCTTGATCTAATCTACAGTTTTTGTCTAGGACGTCTTGTGCAGTATAAATGATTCGATTCTCTAGTCCAAGAAGTAAATCTAAATTTCTCAAGCCAAAATCTGCATCAAGTACTGCGGTAGATGAACCGCTATTAGCTAGTGCGATTCCAAGATTTGCTGTAAGGGTTGTTTTCCCAACACCCCCTTTCCCAGAACAAATTAAAATAGTGCGAGTGTTTTTCGCCACGTTTTAGTCTTAGTTTATAAATTGATAATAAGTTAATTTAATAATAGAAATATATTCAAAAGTTAAGGAAATCTAAAAAAAAAAATTCAATTAATTTATTTTTCAAATGCTTGATTTATTCTAAAAATTAACTATTAAAGGCTTAATAACTATTCTTCCTAATTCTAATAAGGCAATTTCAGGATAGTGATTTACAGGTTTTTCTTTTGGGCCTATTGCTACGGTTTTATTAATTCTTAATTGGAGTGGATTTAAGTAAAGAGATGCGATTTCACAATTGTCATCACCGCTAAATCCCGCTATTGCAACGCCACATAGCTTTCCCCAAACATATATATTCTTTCTAGCTGATATTTGAGCCCCAGGATTAACATCTCCAATAACAATAAGATTGCCATTTGAAGATATTTTGTCTCCTGATCTAACCATTCCTATATGGGTAAAGTCATTCATTTCTCTATTTGATTGTTCTTTATTCTCAGGGATGATAGGCTCTTTCCAACTGAAAAAAGCATTTATATGCAGAAATTTTGCACTAACAAGTGACTCTCGAGAATTTGTTAAAAATGCTTTAATTCGAATATTTGAATTTGAAAAAATATTTTTCATTTCTATTAATTCATTACATGTGAGGTTTTTCTCGAATGAATATATAGTTGCAACTAATAAATAATTCTTAGGATTAACGTTGTTAATAAATTTCTCTAATTCTTCAAAAGATTTTGAATAATAAGATTTTTTGCAATAATTAGCCTCTTCGAGAATTATTATCATTTAATTATTTTTCATTTGTAATATCCTTTTTTTGATGTCATCTTTTATCTCTTCTGGATAAATAATAAGAGAGCTATCTTCTCCTCTCATTAATGTTTTGACTAATGAGGATGCTTTATCTAAATTTATTAAGTAATTGCCGTCCCATACTTTTAATGAATTATTAGATTCAAAACCTCGAAATTTTTTTTCTTTAATGCCACAGAATAAATTCGAATTCAAATTTGACTCCTCGCACTTTTTTTTAGTAAATGCCAATAACTCTAGTTTTTGTATATTTGTTAAAAAATTTATATTAGTGGCTTTAAGTAAATGCCTGTCTATAAACATCTTACAAAGGGTTGACAATGGTTCAGGCGCCTGTCTTTTCCATTGCATTAAATGATAACCAAGCATTACATCATCATTTGCTAAAAAATCGTCAAAGCTTAAATCTTTGTATGAAAAAATCCAATTAAAAAGACTTTGATCAATACAAATTTTATCTTGTAACCCATTTTTAATTGATTTGATTATGTTTTCTAAAATCCAACTGGATATTTCATTTATTCTGTGGTTATAAATTGTTCTATACATAATATTCCTAAGGACTAGAAAATGTTCAATAGCAATAACACCTTTTGGTTTTATTGCTATTCCCCCATCAGGAGCGAATGTTAAGGCTGAAATTATCCTTTCTAAGTCAACTAAACCATATTTTGTTCCTGTATTGTAACTGTCTCTCAATAGATAATCTAGTCTGTCACAATCAATCTCACTACTTATTAAGGTTTTCATGGGATGGGATATTAAATTTCTAGAGGAAAATAATTCTGCAATGTTTTTTGGTATTTCATCACCGAACTTTCTTAAAATAGAATTAATAGGTGAGTAATCTTTTATTAATGATTTTGACCATTTTTCATGGTTGTGATCAAATATTTCCTCACTAGTATGACTGAGAGGACCATGTCCAAGATCATGTAAGAGAGCTGCCCCATAAACTATAAATCTATTCTTTTCAAAATCAGGATCAATTTCAACTAACTTGTTAAAGATCTGCCTTGCAACACAAAATACACCTATGGAATGGGTGAATCTACTGGATTCGGCACCATGGAATATTAATGAAGCTGGACCAAGTTGTTTAATTCTTCTAAGTCTTTGAAATGCTTCTGTTTCAATGAGCTCCATTATCATTAATTCATCGTCTTTAGAGCTATTAATGATTATTTCTTTGTGAATTGGATCATGAAAAACTCTTGTATTATCCATGAAATATGTCCTCAGCTGAATTTATTTTTAGTTCTATTATTTCTATTATTCATAGCATTAATATTATTCCGTAATTTCGTCTAATTTTTGTTCTATATCTTGAGGATTTGCATTCTTATCTAATAAAGAACTTAGATATATCTCTGAATCTTTAACCCACTTGTCTTCTGAACTACCATATTCCCTTGCTTCAGCAAAGTCTAAGACTCTATCAGGAACAATACCTCTTCCCTGAATATTATTGCCATTTGGAGTGAGATAACTTGCTACTGTTATTGCTATACCGCTATCTTCACTTAGACTTTTAAGTGATTGGATGAGCCCTTTCCCATAGGTTCGCTCACCAATTAATTTTGATCGTTTATTGTCTTGTAAAGCTCCAGCAAGTATTTCACTTGCACTGGCAGTTCCTTTGTTCACGAGAGTAACCATTGGACCATCAAAATAGGTATTTTTTTGAGATACTATGGAGTCTTTAATACCTTCTCTGTTTTTCGTTTCAACAATAATTTTTTCTTTAAGAAATGAATCAGCAACTGCAATTCCTGAACTTACTAAGCCACCAGAATTATTTCTTAAATCGAGAATAATTCCTTCAACTTCTTTCTCATTAAGTTCTTCCAAAGCTTCTTCAATTTTTTTTGGAACACTTTCACTGAATTGCGTAATTCTCAGATAACCTATCGTATGTGATCCATCACGTAATCTTTTAGTTCTTACAGGTCTAAGATCTACTGATCTTCTCTCAAGATCAATTTCTTTTAATTCACCATCTATTGATGATATTTGAACTAGAACCTTTGTACCTTTTTCTCCTCTTAATTTTGATGCTGTATTAGCTAAACCTAAATCCGAGGCTGATTTCCCATCTACTGATTCAATATAATTTCCCGATGTTATACCCGCGTCCTCTGCGGGTGAACCTGCCATTGTAGAAATAACTTTGATTTTGCCATTTTCATCATCTTTCCCTAACTGAAGACCAACACCATTAATTTCGCTACCAAGATTACTTGACTTTAGTAGTTCATAGTCTTTTGGTCTTAATACTCGAGTGTATGGATCTTCTAAAGGCTTAAGCATTTCCTCTATGGCAGAGTAAGCCTCTTCTGTCGTATCAATTTGTTTTTGTAATGTTTTTTGTCTGATTTTTTTCCATTGAATGTCGTTAAAAATTTCAGGATCATAATAACCTTCATTAACTAAGGTCCATGCTTCTAAAACAATTTGCTTACTATCGCTAAGCGCCTCTGTGTAAGGATAAAAAGGTAAAAATACAGTTGAAATTATGATCATAATGACCATAATTAGTTTTTTAAAAAATAAAAATTTGTTAAAAGTTGATGGCATTGGGTTAAGTGTTAACACCAAATAAGTGATTTTTAAGTAAGCTCCTAGTATCAAAGCTTTTTTTTTGGATGGCGAATTCTTCATCCGTTTATGACTGGTTTCAAGAAAGACTTGAAATTCAAGACATAACTGACGACGTGACTTCTAAGTATGTTCCCCCGCACGTGAACATTTTCTATTGTTTAGGAGGCATAACTTTAGTATGCTTCTTAATTCAATTTGCGACGGGTTTTGCAATGACTTTTTATTATAAACCCACTGTAACGCAGGCTTATAATTCTGTGAGTTATTTAATGACAGATGTTAGTTTTGGTTGGTTGATTAGATCTGTTCACAGATGGAGTGCATCTATGATGGTGCTGATGTTGATATTGCATGTTTTTCGTGTTTACTTAACAGGAGGGTTTAAAAGGCCCAGAGAATTGACTTGGGTCACAGGAGTAGTTATGGCTGTAATAACAGTTGCATTTGGAGTTACAGGTTACTCATTACCTTGGGATCAGGTCGGTTACTGGGCTGTGAAAATTGTTTCGGGTGTTCCAGCTGCGATACCAATCATTGGAGATTTTATGGTTGAACTTCTTCGGGGAGGAGAAAGTGTAGGACAATCAACTTTAACAAGATTTTATAGTTTACATACATTCGTTTTGCCATGGTCATTAGCTGTTTTCATGTTGATGCACTTTCTAATGATTCGTAAACAAGGTATTTCAGGTCCTCTATAAAATAATATAATTACAATATATTTTTCGTAAATTTCAATATGTCAACATTAAAAAAACCTGATTTATCAGATCCAAAACTTAGAGCAAAACTTGCTAAGGGAATGGGCCATAATTACTATGGTGAGCCTGCATGGCCTAATGATCTCCTTTATATTTTTCCTGTAGTAATTCTGGGAACTATAGCTTGTGTAGTTGGTTTAGCAGTTTTAGATCCTGCCATGCTTGGTGATAAAGCAAATCCTTTTGCAACCCCCTTAGAAATTTTGCCTGAGTGGTATTTATATCCTGTTTTTCAAATCCTAAGAGTTGTTCCAAATAAATTATTAGGAATTGCTCTTCAGACTTTAATTCCTCTTGGATTAATGATTTTACCATTTATTGAAAATGTAAATAAGTTTTCTAATCCTTTTAGAAGACCCGTTGCTATGACAGTTTTTCTCTTTGGTACATTTTTAACAATTTATCTTGGAATAGGAGCTTGCTTACCTATAGATAAATCTCTAACTTTAGGATTATTTTAATTTTTATAAACTTAGCATTGTTATATCTTTATTATTGTTCCTAAGAAAATGATGCATTAATAAAAATCCAACTATTGTCCAGGTTTGATAAGTCCTTGATTGTTGACCAACCCATGTTCCAGTCGGCCCATCAAAATATTCTGCCCATTCTTGCTTAGGGAGTTGATTTAATTGGCACCAATAACATTCTTCAATAAGTGAAATCATTTCCTCCATCAGGATTACATCCTCTGTTGGAAAATTTTCTTTGTGCAAGAGAACAGAAGCCCCAAAAAACCAAAGTAAACTTGGCCAATGTCCTCCATTATGATAACTCCAGGGCCAATTCTTTGGATCTGAACCAGTTTTATTTTGCCACTCCTCAACATCCATATGTGGGTGGCATATTCGCATAGGCATTTGAGCCATGAGGTGTTGACGATTGTGTAAAACTAATCTGAATAGAGCTCTCTGCTCTGGAGCGGGCAATACACCAAATAAGCACGCCAGAGAATTGCCTAAGCTATAAAATCTAAAATCAGGTCTTCCAGTTCTTATATTTCCAATTAAATAACCACCTCTGTTTTCTAGCCAATCTTGTAACCAAGATGGAACTACCTGAGGTTGAACATTAAATTCATTAAAATGCTGATCATCTCCATATTGCTCAGTAGGCCTTCTTCTTAGAGTTTGCATTGTTTTACTAGTAACCCAATAATGCTTTAAAAGGAAATTTCGCAAATCTTCAACCCATTGCTTAGTTAAGATCAATCTTTGATCAAGTAATCTGCTTACATGATCCTCCCGACTAAGTTCCATTAAATTAATGCAACTTTTTAAACAGCCATGAAGAAGAACCTCTACTTCAAGAGGGGCACCCCAAACATCCATTGGCCTATCGATCATAAATGCACAATCGGGGACAAATAATACAGGTGTTCCTTCTAATGTAGGATGCAGTACTAAATCTAAAAGTAGTTGTATACCTCTTTGAACTCTTTGACTTTTACCAAATGATTGATCTCCACTCTTTTTTACGTAAAACCAGCATAATATCGGCCACCACAAGCTAGCATCTGCTGAAGTTATTCTTCCGATGGATCTCTGGCCATAATCACCAATTAACTCTCCATTCTCTTCAATAAAACTTGTAGGAAAAACCCCTCTTGTTTGATAGCTAGTGCTTTGTAGTTCCAAGCAAACACTAAGAAATTTTTTTACTATTTCATATCTTTTTTGAGTTATCAGGTAAATCATTACTGGAACATTATCTCTTAAAAATATTTCTCCGTAGTTTAATTTTTTATTCTTCGTAGGATGTTCTAAGGCTGCTACGCTGCCAACAAGTTCTCCAGAGATTTCTACTAAAGTTTTCTCAAAGTGCTCTTTTGCTTTTGTTACAATTTTGTCTTCATCTGAACTTGGACGAACTCTTAAATTTTTTTGACTAAATCGTTCTGCCATTTTTACTGGTATTCCTACTATTTACAGCCTAGTTCGGTAATTAAAAATGAGCAGTTCAAAAAAATTAATAAAAAATATTTATTAAATGGTTGCACAAACATAGATTAATGGTCTAATATTTTCTTCTGGGCAGAAATTAATTTTTTTGCACTACTCATAATTTAATTAGAAGATTATTCTTTGAAGAATATTGAGTCGTTTGAAGATTTAGATTTATTCTTTATTTTCAGCCAGCAGAGGGTTTTCCCTCAAATTTGTTTGACTAATCTTTAATCAAACATCGCACCTAGAAAATTTAAAAACTTAGGAACTGATGCTTTTATCGCGTCATGGCTCGAGGAATTTATTTCCGAAAGTAATGATGTAAATGTGATAAAAGTGTGAGGTCCCGTCAAAATATATAAAAAAATGTCATGAATTGCTAACTTTTAAATTTAGTTTTTTATGGCGACGGATCTGAGATCTGGAAAGTCACTCGAAATATAGTGCACTCTTAATCCTTAATTCATTTAAGGATGCTGAAACTAAATCTAGTAAGCTCGCTTACGTATTTGGGTAAAGCCAATCAAATTGAGTAAATTTCTTTTACAAGAGGATTTGAATCACAACGGAGAGTTTGATCCTGGCTCAGGATGAACGCTGGCGGCGTGCTTAACACATGCAAGTCGAACGAACCTTCGGGTTAGTGGCGGACGGGTGAGTAACGCGTGGGAATCTGCCCTCAGGAGGG
>Ga0209433_10000021_pt1 | contig 47911 bp, 43 predicted proteins | sample METZYME_5_50m_FD_187552 | JGI IMG/M metagenome (GOLD analysis project Ga0209433, IMG submission 187552) | Marine microbial communities from oxygen minimum zone in mesopelagic equatorial Pacific - METZYME_5_50m (SPAdes) (version 2) | ecosystem: Environmental > Aquatic > Marine > Oceanic | place...
CACCAAATCCAACAAATGGACCAAGTTTTAAAGTCATAAGACTTCTTCAAGAAAGAGCATTTAAAAGTGCATCAAGAGAAATGAGAATTGATAGAGCAGTAAGATTAGTTACCACAATTGGAATGAAAGGATATAACTACAATACTGAGGAATTTAGAAATGAAGTGGGGCAGTCTATTGACAGAAGTAATGACGATACAGGATTTATCAGGCAGATGGCAGCAATTTTAGGCACTAGAGATAGAATTAAAAAGATTTCTAATATCAAAGTACCAACGCTAATAATTCATGGTGATATAGATCCTCTAATAAAACCAAAAAATGCTCACCATACTAATAAATTAATCAAAAACAGTGAGTTGTTAATGATAGAGGATATGGGTCACTTGATAGAAGAACCAGTTTTCAATAAATTTAAAGAGCAACTAGTTCAACATCTGGATAGAAATTGTTAACAGCTAAAGCTAAATTTGCATATGCAACAGGTGCCGTACCAAATGGCATCAAGGTTGACATGTTTACCTTCTTTTTACTTTTTTATTATGGAAATGTAGTTGGTTTAGAGCCTAGTCTAGCTGGTTTAGCTATAGCAATTGCATTATTTTTTGATGCATTTACAGACCCAATAATAGGATCAGTTTCTGATAGAACAAATTCTTCGATTGGAAGGAGACATCCATATTTGTTTGCGTCCCTAATTCCAATTGTAATAGGTTATGTATTTTTATTTATGCCAAGATCAGATTGGGAACTAAGCCAAGTATCATTATTTATCTGGATGTTATCTTTTTGTATCATCACAAGGTTTGGTATGACGCTGTTTGATGTTCCTCACAGAGCGCTTGGTGGAGAAATGACTAAGGATTATGACGAGAGAACATCATTATTTTCCATTCGTGAATTATTTGCATGGCTTGCAGGTTTAACAAATGCTTTCTTGGGCTACTATGTTTTCTTTGCTTCAACTCCTGAATACCCTAAAGGCCAATTGAATCCAGATGCCTGGGCACCTTTTGGTTATACAGGTGCAGCTATTATGGGACTCTTTATAATTATTTCTTCAATTTCAACACTTAAATATGGGACCTCGCTTTCTTCATGGGAGGGTAGAATTACTATAAAAGATATATTTTCTGAAATCAGACTTGCACTAACCAATAAAACATTTGTGATATTCTTTTTTGGATCATTTGGTCTTTCTGTTGCATGGGGCTTAGGCAACACTCTTACACTCTACATTAATACCTATTTTTGGGAGTTATCCGGTACTCAAATAACATTATTTTTACCAATGTATGTTGTATGCGCTTTTTTAGCATTTGCTTTTGCTCCCAGGTTGGTGAGGTTATTTGAAAAGAGGAACATAATTCTAATATCAATGTTTCTAACTGGAATAATTTATCCTGCACCGCTCCTGTTAGGTTATTTTGATTTAACACCTCCAAAAGGTACTTATCAATTGGTCATGTTTTTATGGATCTTTATTCTTATTGGGATTACAAATAACATTATTGGTAATATGATTCGCGATTCGATGGTTGCTGATATAGCTGATGAAGTCGAGTTAATAACAAATAAAAGACAGGAGGGCGTGCTCTTTGCTGCACTCGGATTCCTTCAAAAGGTCAATACTGGATTTGGAACAGCAATTGCTGGTTTTGTTTTAAGTTTAATTGGATTTACTTCAACTAATCCTACTGATAATCAGGTATTCTTGTTGATATCTACACAAGGTGGTTTGGTTCCCATAATGTTGCTAATACCGATCATAATTTTCTATTTTTATAATCTTGATAGAGAAAAACACAGATTAATTCAGGAAGAGCTAAAACTTAGGTAACCTTAAGAGCTTTTATAATTCTTTTCCAAAGATTTTTCTCGTTTGCACCAACTTTGCTAGTCGATAGATTTAAGAAGAAATTTTTTATATTTAGATTTATTTCATCTTTTTTAGTTAATTTAGCTTTATTAAATTTCTCACTAAGAATCTTTAATTGGATTTGATTTCTAATGTTCAAATCTTTTTTTAACGATTCAATACCGCAGATCATTTCAATCCTGATACAGCTTTCCAACATAGTTTCCTTAGAGCTAGTATCGAAACTATAATTAAAAATTTCCTTATAAGCATTATCCAAATGTGTTAACTCAGAATAATCTTTTTTATTAGTTACATAGTCAAACAACTTTTCCAAGTCATTAAGCGAGTCCTTAGTTTTTTTATCTTTTTCAAGGGATATTAATTTAGAAATATGATTTTTTAGTTTTTGATACTCTTTTGTTTTATGAACCAAATCAAATTTATTTAGTTTTTGTTGAAGTTCAATAATTTCATACTTTTTAATATCTTTTAGAACATCACTTAATTCATTAAGCTGAATATCCCTGTTTTTGTTTTGTTCTTCAAAAAATCTATCACCAGCAGTGATAAATTTTTTCCATAAAGATTTTTCTATTTTATGAGGTAATTTCTCGAGTAAATTCCAATCCTTTTTAAGCTTCATATACTTATTAATATTTTCATCAGCTGTCTCTGAATCAATTTTTAAAACTGATTCAATGATTTGTTCTTTTTTTGATTGTATTTGATTATTTTGATTCTTAATTTCTTCTAGAATAGGCTTTTTAGCCTTTATAAATTCAGATTTTAATTTTCTAAACACCTCATCTCTAACAGGAGCATGACTATTCCACGAATCCTCAAATTTTCTTAATTTATTTCTCAGCACCCTGATAGGAGGAAATTTATTTTTATTTTTATCAACATATTCATTAAGATCTTGAGTTATTAATTCTTTTTTTGATGCATTAACTAATTTTTGCTTATTTAACTCATCAAAAAAATCACCACAAGGGAGCCATGCTTTATCTACATATGATCTAAATATATTCCATTGTTTTTGTGAGGCAGTTTTTGAGGTCTGATCTAATGATTGCCATTTTGCTTGTATCTTGTGAATTTGATTAGCTTGCTTTCGGGGATTATTTAAGGGGTTATTAACCAATTCTTTGACTTCATTTATAAGTTCATCTCGTTTAGGGTTGGTGGCGAAAGATGAAATGTCATCAAAGTATCTCGATAAAGCTAATGTAGCATTCACCTTATGTTTGAGTTTATTAGGAATCTTGCCTTGAAGCTTAACTAACTTAAGGGCTTCTCTTGTATGTTTTTGACCATCCCTTATAACACCACTATCAAATGATTGGTTAGCTTTTGATATTAATTCTATAATTTGATCAGTTCTTTCCATTTTTTTGATAGATCGAGTTTATAATTAAGATAATGAAAAATAGAATTTTAACAGGTATTACAACTTCAGGCACGCCGCATTTAGGAAACTACTTTGGTGCGATAAAACCAAGTCTTGAATTAGCTAAAAAATCTTCTGATTCATTCTTTTTTTTAGCTGATTACCATTCAATAATTAAGGTAAACAATCCACAAGAAGTAACTTCATCAATTGAAAATATAGCACTCGCATGGCTATCTAGTGGACTAGACACAAAAAATTCATATTTTTACAAGCAATCTGATATTAGAGAAATACTCGAGCTCAGTTGGGTCCTTCATTGTGTAACTGCTAAAGGACTAATGAATAGAGCGCATGCTTATAAGGCATTAAAAGAAAATAATTCTGATGACAAAGGCGTGAATATGGGGCTTTTTTCATATCCAATTCTTATGTCTGCCGATATTTTAATGTTTAATTCAACCCATGTCCCTGTAGGACCCGATCAACTTCAACATTTAGAAATGACTAGAGATATTGCTCTTAGATTTAATCATATTTTTGGCGATACTTTTGAGATACCTGAGGCTGTTATTAATAATGATGATCCTATTCCAGGTATTGATGGAAGAAAAATGAGTAAATCTTATAACAATGTTATTCCTTTGTTATGCGATGAAAAAACCTTAAAAAAATCTATTATGAAAATTGTTACCAATTCTCTTGAGCCAGGAGTTCCAAAAGATCACACAAATTGTAACGTTTTTAGTCTTTACATGAATTTTGCTTCGGATCAGGAAATTGAAGAGTTTAAAGATGATTATGCTAATGGAATCTCCTGGGGGGATGCAAAAAATAAATTGTTTGATAAAGCAAATGAAACTCTATTACCAATTCGAGAAAAATACTTTGATTTAAGAGAACAAAAAGATTTAGTTAATGATCATCTTTCAGATGGTGCAAAAAAAGTTAGACCTTTAGCAAGAGAATTTATAGAAGTAATACGTTCAAAAATAGGTATCTCCTAAGATCGTGAAAAAACCAATGTTCTGGCTTAAATCAGGGCTTTTTGCTGTAGGCCTTGGTATGTCTTTTGTCTATGCAATTATTCCGCCTCTTGCAAGAGACTTAGGTTTATCTGAAATTCAAGCATCATTTATTTTTTCATTATCTGCAGTTGCTTGGGCAATGACATCTGCCCCATGGGGAAGGGCAAGTGATAAATATGGAAGAAGGAATATTGCTATTCTGGGATACATTGGATATTCAATATCAATGATAATTCTTATACTGCCGATATATTTAGCAGATAAAAATATTTTAAGTGCAGCATTTGTTTTCCCTTTATTAATATTAGGAAGAACAATCTATGGTTTATTAGGTTCGGCTACAAGACCTGCATCTTTTGCCTATATTGCTGACATCACTCCAAAAAGTAAAAGAACAAAAAAATTCGCTAGATTTGAATCAAATTTTTTATTAGGAACTTTAGTGGGACCATTGCTAGGTGGATATTTATACTTAATCTCTGCCTTAGCTCCCTTTATTTTCTTTTCAGTCTTAGGAATTGTCGTAGCAATGGGTGTTTTTTTTACACTCGAAAACAAACCAATGGAAGTAGCTGAGAGGCCTACAACGAAACTTTCAAGACTTGCTCCAACAGTATGGCCATATTTGGTTTTTGCATCTGTGTTGAGCCTATGTTCGGCATCATTGTTGCAATCAATAGGTTTCTATTTAACTGATAATTTCGATAATCTTGAAGACATCACACTTTTAATAAGCTTCACATTTGTTCTTTTATCCATTTCAACTATTGTTAGTCAAAATATGTTTACAAGCATGTTTAATCTTAATAATTATAAACTACTGATATACGGTTGCTTAATTCTTACTATTTCATATTGTGTTATGGCCTTGTCTGACTCTATTGCAACTTATTTTTCATCTATTATTCTTCATGGTGTTGGTTTAGGGATGGTAAGACCAGCCAACTCATCAGGCCTATCTATTGCTCAACAACCTGAATATCAGGGCGAAGCTGCAGGTCACTTAGGATCTGTTTTACCTATAGGTCATATATTAACTCCTATAGTTGCAATGCCTTTATACATTTATAATAGTTCTCTTCTATATTTTGCTAGTGGAATTTTATGCTTTATTTTGTTTGTTTTTATAATATTTCACCCAATATTTAGGTATAGGTATGAAGATTAAAAAAGGACTTTTGCTAATAAATCTTGGAACGCCTGATGATCCAGGCTATCTTTCTGTATTCAAATATCTAAGACAATTCTTAATGGATCCAAAAGTTATAACTGTTCCTTATGTTTTAAGATTTATTTTAGTTTCATTAATTATTGTTCCATTTAGAGCTTTTAGTTCAGGAAATATTTATAAAAAAATATGGACCAAGGAAGGATCACCTTTGATAGTGAATACATCTGCTTTAACAGAAAAAGTAAAACAAAAACTTCCTGAATATCAAGTTGAATACGCGATGAGATATCAATCACCATCAATTGAAGAAAAGTTAAAAAAATTAATATCTCTCAATCTTGATGAGATTATTATTCTTCCATTATTTCCTCAATTTAGTACTGCTACAACAGGTTCAGTATTTGATGAGATATCAAGAGTTTTAAAAACACAAAGTGTTACGCCTTCTATAAAATTTATCAATCAATTTTATGATCAAAAATCATTCATTGATTCATGGGAGGAGAAGTTATCTTCTTTTGATGTTGTAGATTATGACCACATATTATTTAGTTATCATGGATTACCAACTAAAGCTGTAGATGATATATATGATGATTCACTTTGCTCTGATAATGATTGCGAAAACAGAATTACTGAAGAAAATAAATTTTGTTATAAAGCCACATGTTATGAGACCACAAGACTTATTGCTGAGAGATTTAATTTACCTTCTGAGAAATACACAGTTTCGTTTCAATCAAGACTAACTAAAAATTGGATTGAGCCCTTTACTGATGAGGTGCTCGAGGAATTACCAAAAAAAGGTATCGAGAATATTCTCGTTTTGTCTCCTGCTTTTACAGCTGATAACTTAGAAACATTGTATGAAATAGATGACGAATATAAAGAGCTATTTTTAGAAAATGGAGGTAAAAGCTTAACTATGGTACCTTCATTAAATGATTCTTCTAAATGGGCAGATTCAATAGTAAAAATTATAGGTGCATAGGGAGGCAGCATGTTTAAAGATGATTTACTCAAAGGAAAAAGAATTTTAGTTACAGGTGGTGGAACTGGTTTAGGAAAAGAGATGACCACTCATTTTGCTAAGCACGGTGCTCAAGTTTATATTTGCGGAAGAAGAGGTAATGTTCTTGAAGATACCGCAAATGAGTTAAAAGAAAAATATGGTGTAGATGTTAAGCATGAACCTTTAGATATTAGATCACCTCAAGATGTTGATGATTATATTGGGAGAATATTTGAAGAAGGACCATTAGATGGGCTAGTAAATAATGCAGCAGGTAACTTCATCTCTCCTACAAAGGATTTATCTTCAAGAGGCTTTGATGCAATCGCAAATATAGTATTTCATGGAACATTTTATGTTACACATTCAGTTGGTAAGCGCTGGATTGAACACAAGTGTAAAGGTTCTGTAATTTCAATCCTGGCAACATGGGTTTGGACAGGCTCTGCCTATGTAGTTCCTTCTGCAATGTCAAAAACTGGTTTAGATGCCATGACTAAATCGTTAGCTGTAGAATGGGGCCCCTATGGAATTAGACTTAATTCAATAGCTCCAGGACCTTTCCCAACAGAGGGTGCTTGGGCACGCTTAAGCCCAAAAGGTGATATAAGCGAAGATACTTATAAAGCTATCCCTTTGGGAAGAGCTGGAAAAATGGAAGAACTTCAGAATTTAGCTACTTTTCTCATGGCTGATGGCTGTGAGTACCTTACAGGACAAACAATTGCCTTAGATGGTGCTCAGTATTTAAGCGGCGGAGGCACTTTCTCAAACTTGTCAGAGCTATCTGATAATGATTGGTCAGAAATTAGAGATATAATAAGAAAAGCTAATAATAAAGATAAGGAAAATAGATCTTAATTTAGTTTGGAGGAGACTATGGAAAATCAGAGATCAATGGATGAAGTTCTAAAACTTCAAAGGGAGCACTTTTTAAAAGAAGGCCCACCCTCATATGAATTGAGAATTGATAGGCTTAGCAGGGTTCAAGATATGGTTATTCAAAATAAAGATAGAATTACCGAAGCTCTTAATGCTGATTTTGGAACAAGATCACAAAATCAGTCACTTATATCTGATGTATATGGCGTTCTTCCAGCATTCTCTCATGCAAAAAAACATTTAAAATCTTGGATGAAAGATGAAAAAAGGAAGTCTAATTTTCCTTTTAGCTTGATGGGAGCAAAATCATATATACACAGAGAGCCATTGGGCATTATTGGAATGATATCACCATGGAATTTTCCAATGTATCTCTCTCTTGCACCTCTAGCAGGTATCTTTAGTGCGGGAAACCAGGTAATGCACAAACCTAGTGAATTTACTCCAATAACCTCTGAGTTACTCAAAGAAATCTGTGATAGTAGTTTTGATGAAACTGAATTTGCAACTTTTCTTGGTGGTCCAGACGTCGGTGAATCATTTACTAAGCTTAAATTTGATCATTTGTTATTTACTGGAAGTGGCAATATTGGGAAACATGTTATGCGGGCAGCAGCTGATAATTTAGTACCATTAACACTTGAGCTTGGTGGCAAATCACCAGTTATAGTTAGCGACTCATCAAATATCGACATTACAGCACGAAGAGTAATGTTTAATAAAACTTTAAATGCCGGTCAAATATGTTTAGCTCCAGATTACGTTTATGTTCATGAAACAGAAAAAGATAACTTTGTTGAAGCTTGTAAAAAACAAGTAAATAATTTTTATAGTGATTTAAAATATAATCCTGACTATACATCCGTTATAAATCAGAAACACTATGATAGATTAAATGGTCTTCTTTCTGATGCTAAGGATCATGGAGCAGAAATCGTTGAAATTAATCCGGCAGATGAAGATTTTTCTCAACAAGAATCACATAAAATTCCTCCAACACTTGTTTTAAATCCAAATGATGATATGCAAATAATGAAAGAAGAGATCTTTGGTCCATTACTTCCTATTAAGACTTATACAGACATTAATGAACCAATTAATTATATAAACAAGAATGATAAACCTCTTGGATTATATTATTTTGGTAATAATAAAAGCGAACAATCAAAAGTTGTCAACTCAACAACTTCAGGTGGAGTAACTGTCAATGACATCATGGGGCATATTCAACAAAATGAATTGGGCTTTGGTGGAGTAGGTCCATCAGGTATGGGCAAATATGACGGTTTTGATGGCTTTATGAATTTTTCTAATAACAAACCTATTTATAAACAAATAAGTTTTCGTTTAGATAAAGCATTAGATGCAATAAGACCTCCTTACAAAGGTAGTCTTCAGGGCGTTTTAGAGAAACTCTTAAAGTAATGCTTAAACTTTCAGCCTCGCTTGGTCTGAAATATTTTAGATCAAGTAAAGGAGCCTTCGTTTCGTTTACTTCCATAATGGCTGTAATAGGGCTAACCATTGGTGTTGCTGCATTGATAATCGTTACTTCTGTGATGAATGGTTTTGAAAAAGAACTGAAAGAAAGAATATTAGGCGTAATTCCTCATGTTTTAATTCACTCAAAGAAACCTATTAATGATTATCAATCACTAATTGATAAAATAGAAATGAATCCAGATGTTGAAGCCGCTTCACCGTTTATCCAAAGTCAAGCATTAATATCTATTGGCAATAGATCTAAAGGAATACTTCTTACCGGAATAGATACTCAAAAAGAGGCTAAAGTTTCAATACTCCCTTCAAATATGTTGATGGGTTCCATAGAGTCTCTGGATGATAATGAAATTATTCTTGGATATTGGTTGGCCGCTCATTTAGGAACTGCTATAGGTGATGAAGTAAATATAACTACTCCAGAGATGAGATCTTCTATAATTGGATCATTTCCAAGAAGTTTTAAGTTTACAGTTTCAGGTATTTTTGAATTAAAAGCTGAGCCAGATCAAAATTTAGCTTTAATTACTCACAAAACAGCTCAAAAAATAAAAGGTTTTGGATCAGCTACAGAAAATATACGACTTAAAGTTTCTGATGTAATGAATTCAAGAGTAATTGCTTCAGACATAATTTTTGATATATCAAGTGAAAGTAAAATTTATGCATCTTCAACTTGGGAAAAAACTCATGGAACACTTTTTCAAGCGGTGCAATTAGAAAAACTCATAATCGGGATACTTGTATTCTTAATTATTGGTGTTGCTGCATTTAATGTACTTTGCACAACCATCATGAGCGTTAAATCGAAAGAAAGAGAAATAGCTATATTAAAAACTATTGGTGCATCTGATTTTACGATTGTTAGTATTTTTATTTTTCAAGGTTTATATATTTCATTGCTTGGTATTTCTCTAGGGCTAATATCAGGAATTTTAATTACACTGAACCTCGATGCTTTAATAAGTTTTATTGAAACAATAATAAATAGATCTCTTTTAGATAATTATTTTATTAATTATTTCCCTTATGCATTTAATTTTAATCAAATCTCACTAGTTCTGTTCTCATCATTTATTTTATGTTTTATTTCATCTGTATGGCCGTCAACAAGAGCAGCAAAATTAAACCCTAATGAGGTTTTAAGACATGAATAAAATAGTTGTAAAGAATCTTTCAAAATCTTTTCTTACAGATAATATTGAAAATCTGGTATTACAAGATATTAATTTTGAAATATCTCAAGGTGAGACATGCTCTATAATTGGTGCATCAGGATGCGGTAAGTCAACATTTCTTCATCTTCTTGCAAGATTGGATGCTTTTTCATCTGGTGATATTTTCTTCAATAACATCAATTATAGTGATTTAAACTCAAACTCTTCAGCTGAACTAAGAATAAATAACTTTGGTTTTGTGTATCAATTTCATCATCTTTTAGAAGATTTTAATTGTTACGATAATTGTAAGATCGTTCAAGATTTGAATAACAAAAATAATAATCCAAACATTGATGATCTATTAATTAATGTCGGGCTAAAAGATAAATTTAAATCTTATCCTTATCAACTTTCTGGTGGTGAGAAACAAAGACTAGCTATTGCAAGAGCTTTATCAAATAATCCAAATTTTTTAATTATGGATGAACCAACTGGTAATCTTGATAATAAAACGTCAAAGCTAATTCAAAACCTAATAACTAATATTTCTCAGTCGCAAAATATAGGAATTATTCTGGCAACTCATGATTTAAATTTTGCTAATATGATGAATACGGTTTATGAAATTTCTGATGGAGGTTTAAAAAGAGTTAATGAGTGAGATATTTATTGCAGGTGGTTGGTTTATGTGGCCACTATTAATTTGCTCAATAACTATTATTTCAATAAGTATTGAGAGATTTTGGATGCTGCAAGAGCGACTTGTTTCTCCATCTGGTCTTGATAAGCAAGTTATGAATCTAATAGACAGAGATCTCTTAGATGATTACCAAGAGAGGGCAATAGCTGATATCTCTTCTTTGGGAGATATTTTGATTACTGTTTATAAATATAAGAGTTTTACAAGAGATTTACTTGAATCTAAATTAGAAGAAAAATCTGTTGAGATTAAATATAAACTTGAGAGAAATCTCTCTATGTTAGGTGTGGTTTCAACTATATCTCCTTTGATAGGATTATTAGGCACAGTTGTAGGGATGATAACAGTTTTTTCTACATTCCAATCTTCTGGTGCAGCATCGCCAGATTTACTTGCAAGTGGAATATCTCAAGCATTAATAACAACTGCATTTGGGTTAATGATTGCAGTTCCTGGTTTAATATTGCATAGACACTTTGAACAAAAAGTTAATAAATTAATGATTTTATTACAAAGTAAATGTTCAGCATTCTTAGATAATTTTGAATAATGAAATTTGCTCAAACAACAAACAAAAATCCCACTATAGAAATTACGCCACTAATTGATATTGTTTTTATCTTGGTAATTTTTTTTGTAGCAACATCTAAAATAACTGATTCACAATTTCTTAATATTGACCTTCCATCTACAGAATCTTTCTCTTCTGAAGGCTCAACATTGTCAAATAAGATATATGTATTTAACAACAATAGTATTGTTTTTAACAATAATACTTACCAAGAAAACAATGATGCTTTAAAAAATGCACTTTTAGATAAATTAATTGTCGAAGATACAATTATTCTTAGTATAGAAGGTAATGTTACGCATAACACAACCATTGAACTTATGGACTTTTTACAAAAAAATTCATTTTATGATGTTCAGATAAGGACACTTTCAAAATGAAACAAAATTCTCTTAAAAGATTATTTTCTTATTCTTGGAAGTACAAATGGTCTTTTCTAATAAGTATATTTGGTTTCATATTATTTGCATCAGCGGATATTGCTGCCGTTGAGTGGATTAGGCAAATAATAGGATTTATTCAAGATAATTCAGAGGATAAACAACAATTACTTGCTTTATCGCTTATAGGTATAGCTCTAGCTAGAGGACTTGGTTTCTTTATAGGTAACTATTTTATGGCAAGAGTAGGTTTCGGAGTTGTATATCACCTTCGAGATGAACTATTTAAAAAACTTCATCAGCTTCCAAAGAAATATTTTGATCAAAATCAATCAGGGCAATTAATTAATAGAATTACCTTTACAACAACACAAGTATCTGGAGCTGCGTCTAACGCAATTAAAACACTTGTTAGAGAAGGATTCTTATTAATTGGATTGTTCTTCTATATGATTTATCTTAACTGGAAATTAACGTTATTACTCATAATTACAGCTCCATTGATTGCTGTAATCGTTTATTTTGCTGGTAAAAGATTGAGGCGATTAGCTAAAAAGATACAAACAGCAATGGGGGATGTAACACATATTGCTTCTGAAGCAGTTAATGGTCATGTTGAAATAAAGTCATTTGCTGCTGAGAAATATGAGAATAATAGATTTGCAGAAGCAAATTCCTCAAATAAGATCCAAAATCTTAAACTTGAAGCAACAAATAATTTAGCTACTCCAATAATTCAATTTTTAGTTTCTATATCTCTATCACTTGTTGCTTATTTTGCCTTAGGTTCATCTCTCGGCATTACTCTTGATGCAGAAACTTTTGTAGCATTTTTTACCGCAGCAGGTTTAATGGCAAAACCGATAAGGCAGTTATCAAGCATAAATGGTGTAATCCAAAAAGGTCTTGCTGCAGCAAATGAAATTTTTGACCAATTAGATTTTGAAGATGAGATTAATAGTGGCGAATTAACAAATAAGATAGAGGGCACTTTGGAGTTTAAGGATGTTTCGTTCGGTTATACTGGCGATAAAAACATACTTAATAATATTAATCTAACTATTAATAAGCATGAAACAGTTGCTTTTGTTGGAAGATCTGGCTCTGGTAAATCAACATTAGCAAATCTAATATCCAGATTTTATTCTGATTACACTGGTCAAATTTTAATAGATGGTATTCCAAATAATGAATATGATTTAAGTTATCTTAGAAAATCTATATCAATTGTTACGCAGTCACCAACTCTATTCAATGACACCATCGAAAAAAATATAGCCTATGGAGATGATAATCTAGACAGTGAAAGAGTTCTAGAATCTGCAAAGTTAGCTGGATGTTTAGATTTCATAGAAAAACTACCTGAAGGTATAAATTCTGAGATAGGCGATGATGGAGTTTTACTTTCAGGCGGTCAACGTCAAAGGCTTGCAATAGCAAGAGCATTTTATAAAAATTCACCAATTATTATTCTAGATGAAGCAACCTCAGCTCTTGATACTGAATCGGAAGAATTAATTCAGAAATCTCTTGAAAAGCTCATATCTGATAGAACTACAATTGTAATTGCTCATAGACTATCAACTATTGAAAATGCAAATCAAATAGTTGTTCTTGATAACGGCTTGATCTCTCAACAAGGAACACACTCAGAACTTCTTGAGGAAGATGGTATATATTCTTCTCTATATAAAAATGTTCCTATCGAAAGTAAAAAAACCTCCATTTCAACAGTTCAAAAAGTTTCATACTTACAACCAATAGATGATGTTGAATCTAATTCTAGCTTTGTTGTTAATGCTTGGTATCAAAAACATTATTGGTTATATTTACTTCTACCGTTTTCTTGGATATTTAAATTCCTCACTAATAGAAGAAGAAGAAAATATCTTAAAAATCAATTCTCCTCATTTAAAGCTGATGTCCCAGTCATAGTAATTGGGAATATAAATATTGGCGGAACTGGTAAAACACCATTAGTGAAATATATTGCTTCAAAACTTAAAGACAGAGGTTTAAAAGTTGGAATTGTATCAAGAGGTTATGGTGGTAATTTTTCAGGTACCCTAAGTGTCAATAGCGAGACAGAATATAAAAAATCTGGTGATGAAGCACAAATGCTTTCCAATCTAAATTCTCCTTTATATCTTGATAAAAATAGGCCTAGAGCAATTCAAACACTTCTTAAAGAAAACGAATGTGATGTCATTTTATCTGATGACGGCCTTCAACATTATAAAATGAATAGAGATCTTGAAATTATAGTAATTGATGGATCGAGAAGGCTTGGTAATGGGCTATGTTTTCCAGCTGGACCTTTAAGAGAATCGTCAAGCAGACTCAGTACCGGTGATTATATTATTAATAATGGCGGACCTACTGAGGACGGAGAGATTTTAATGACTCTTCAGCCAAGTAAGTTTGTTCATTTAAATACAGGTAAATCATATGACATAGATAAATGGCCTATGCATAATCAGGTTCACGCAGTTGCTGGACTTGGAAATCCTGGAAGATTCTTTGATACTCTATCTCAACTTAATTTCAATATCGAAAGACATCCTTTTGCAGACCATCATCAGTTTGAGGAGACTGATTTAGAATTTTTAGATCATCATCCAATAATAATGACAGAAAAAGATGCTGCTCGATGTAAAAATTTTGATAATCCAAGAATCTGGTTTTTAACAGTCGAACCTAAAATAGAAGAAGCATTTATTAATGATCTTGAATCAAGAATTCGTTCATTGCATAAAGATGACTAATTTTATTGTAATAATCCCTTCAAGACTATCCAGTACAAGATTAAAAGAAAAAGCTCTTTTAGATTTACATGGTAAAAGTCTTATAGAGAGAGTTTATCTCAGGGCTATTAAAAGCAATGCTTCAAAAGTCTATATTGCTACAGATTCTTCCAAAATAGAGGATCATGTTAAACAATTTACACCAAATGTAATTATGACTTCAGATGAACATAAATCTGGAACAGATAGAGTTTACGAGTGTGCAACAAAAATTAATGTTTCTGAAGATATGATTATTGTAAATGTGCAAGGAGATGAGCCATTTATAGATCCTGAAACAATTAATAGAACCGCGGAAATTTTATCCAATAATGATAAAGCATCCGTGGGATCAGCATGTACTTTATTTAATAAAAATGATCTAAATGATCCAAATAATGTAAAAGTTTCATTTACAGACAAATATAAAGCACTAACGTTTTCAAGAAATGTTGATATTAATGATATTGATTATTACCAGCATGTGGGAATATATTCATATTCTTATAAAATTCTTTCAGAGTTTGTTTCACTTCCAAGATCTAAAAACGAAATTTCAGAAAATCTAGAACAACTTCGTTTTTTAGATAACGGGTATGATATTTATTTAGAGGAAATTAGTGAATTAAGTATAGGAATTGATACTGAACATGATTATAAAAAAGCTTTAGAAATCCTCAGTAATGAAAATTAATACACAAATAAAGATTGAAAATTCATTAAACCTCAGATGTTTAACAAATAATTTATATGAAATCGATTCTGAAAATGATTTATTAAAGATTGAATATCAAAGTCCTGATGAATTGTTAGTCATTGGAGAATGTACAAATTTAGTTTTGCCTCCAAAGTTAAATAAAATAATATTAAAATCAAAAAATCGGATTATTAAAAACTTATCTTCTAATATTTATAAAGTTGGATCTGCGGTAAATTGGAATGATTTTGTCGAGAAAATTATTGAAGATAATAGATGCGGTATAGAAAATCTAATTGGCATTCCAGGATCGGTTGGAGCAGCCCCTGTTCAAAATATTGGTGCATATGGAGTCCAAATATCAGATTTTATTGAGAGTATTAATGTATTCGACTTGCAAGAAAAGTCATTTATAAATCTATCAAAAGAAGAATGTGAATTTGGATATAGATCATCAATTTTTCAGAAAAAACCATATTTCATAATAGATGTTGTTTTTGAATTTCATAATATAGAAAAATTAAATACGGAGTATGAGGGCATTCAATATATTATTGAATCTCAATCAAAAGATGAGAAAACTTTAAGTTCAGCGGATTTAGGATTGATTATAAGGGAGCTTAGAGATTCTAAATTACCTAACCCTAGAAAAATACCAAATGTTGGAAGTTTCTTTAAGAATCCAATTATCAATGAAAAAAATATTTCTTACAAAAACTTTTCTAGAGATGATTTGATTATATGGGACTATGACGAGTCAAGTGTCAAAGTAGGTGCTGGCAGACTTATAGAGTTGATAAAAGGAAATCTGAAAGATAAAACCATTGAAAATTTACATTTAAATCACGCTCTAGTGGTAACTAATAAAAATAATATTAGTTATGAAGATATTCTAGATATCTCTTCCGACATCAAAGATAAAGTTTTTGATGAATTTAATATACACCTTGAAATAGAACCAACAGTTATTCAAGAATGATTTATGCAGCGATTGCTCATTTATTTGCAGTGATGAGCCCTGGTCCAGATACTGCAATAATTATCAGGGAAGTATCAATAAATAAAAGGCAGGGCGGCTTTCTTTGTGCTTTGGGTATTGGTGTAGGTATATTGTTTCACTGTTACCTTGCAGTATTTGGAATATCAACATTAATAATATCAAATGAAATTGCAGCTGATATAGTATCTATCTTTGGATCTCTTTATCTAATCTTCTTGGGTTTTTCATCATTTATAGATAGCAATGATTCTTCTGAGAGATCGCAACTATTGAATAGCAGTTTTATTAATGGATTTATAACCAATATTTTTAACATAAAGGCTTTTATTTTCTTTATTTCATTATTTTCAATAATCTTTAATCAAGATATTTCATTTATAGGAAAGTTATTCATACCTTTATATTTTGCTATAGCAACTACATTATGGTTCTCTTTTCTTACTTTTGTCATAACTCAAGATAATGTTCAAAGAAGATGGGAACCAATTCAAGAAATAATAAATAAAATCTCTGGTTTTATTCTTATAATTATAGGCATATTGATACTATTAAATATTTTTTAAAATAGCTCTAGTATCATGCAACGAACTGATCCACCTCCAATTTTTTCAATATTGGATATATCTATTTCAACAATACTATAAAAATTCTCAATCACTTGTATTTGTTCTGATCTCAATGATTTCAAACCTGTTGAAGATATTAAAAAAATATCATTTTTAAGTGTGTTCTTAACAACAATTGCGTTAGCAGAAAAATTTTTTACTTGATTTATTGATAGATCAAGTATCTTATGAGTATTGCTTAAAGTTGATTGTAAGTTGTTAAAGTCAGCTATTGATTCGAGACAAACGCCAGCTAACTTATCTGTGATAAACATTACTACATTTGTATGATAGACCGGTTTACTATCAATAAAGCTTTTGAACTTTACTAAGTTATATTTTCTTAACTTAGCCCATTTTTCTGCAAGAAAAATATTTGATCTTTGTGATTCTGATAAATATGCGACTTTATTAATTCTATCTAACACCAATGATCCGGTTCCTTCTAAATAAACACCTCTAGACTCATTGCTTGTTAAATCATTTTTTAGAACATATTTTTTGTTTAGGAATGCTAAATTTTCTTTTGATCTTTCTATTCGCCTATTTTGACTTTGCATACTAAAAAGATCATAAGTTCCATCATCAAATGTTATCACCCAATTATTTGGATATATGCTATCAGGAGCATTATCCGGACTTTTCAAAACTTCAAAAGAAATATTATTTAATTCTAATGAATTTAGGAGATTATCAAACTCAGAAAAAATAACTTTTTTATTGATATTAATATCTTTTTGCAAAACATTGGTTTCAAATGTTTCTCTATTGAAATTAAAGTTTGAAGGCTCAACTAGAGCTAATTTTTTTGCTGATTGATCCAAGTATTTATATTTTCCTCCAATATATATAGAGGTATACCGCCATGTCTTAATACTTCATGATGAAATTCTTTGATGTCAAACTTTTCACCTAGCTCTGTTTCTGAAATTTCTCGAAGCTCTTTTATTTTTAACTCTCCAATTTTGTATGCTAAAGCTTGACCAGGCCAATTTATATATCTGTCTATCTCATTTATAACATCCTGCTTTGTTTTAGCAGCATTGTCTAAAAAATATTCAATTGCTTGCTGTCTAGACCATCCTTTGTAATGCATTCCAGTATCCACTACCAGTCTTACTGCTCTCCACATTTCATAAGTTAACTGACCAAATTTAGAGTAGGGGTCTTTATACATTCCGAGATCTTCACCTAAACTCTCAGCATATAGGCCCCAACCTTCAACAAAAGCAGTATATCCTCCATACTTTCTAAAATTTGGAAGATCTAATTCCATTGTATATGCAATTTGTAAATGGTGGCCTGGCATTGCCTCATGGAGTGATAATGCCTCAATTTCATACTTAGGCCTAACCTCAGGCATGTATAAATTTACATAGTAGTATCCAGCTCTTGAACCATCAGCTGCAGGTCTCTGATAATATGCTGTTGTTGTATCAGGGGCACTTTCCATTGGTATAGGTTTTAAACCATATGGCATTGAGGGTAGATCTTTAAATAATTTCACTAACAAAGGATCAATTCTTTTAGAAGTAGCAAGATATTCAGTAAAAAGCTCTTCACCTGTCTCAAAATAAAATTGCTTATCAGTTCTTAAAAAATTTAAAAATTCATTAAAAGTTCCATTCCATTCAACCTCATCCATTATTTTAAACATTTCATTTTTAATTCTTTCTACTTCGGATAATCCAATATTGTGAATTTCATCTGGAGTAAGCTGGGTAGTTGTAAATTGTTTAGCAATCAGCTCATAATATTTTGCTCCATTCTTTAGATCACTAATACCAATCGTGCTTCTACATTTTGGATAGTAAGTATTTTCAAAGAAATTTAGTAATTTTGTATAGGCTGGTAAAACTTTATTAGATATAACACTTTTTGCATGATTTTGAATATCTGTTTTTTCTTCTTTCGATAGAAAATCTGGCAATTCATCAAAAATATCATAGAAAGGACTATCTATGTATGAACTAACATTTTGTAACTTAATTTGATTTAGTACTCTGGTCATAAGAACCTTTGGTGGCATAATTTCTTCTTCTATCCCCAACTGAGCCAAGGCAATATATTGGTCAATTAAACCATCAAGGTTTTCTAAACGCGTTAACCAGTCCTTATATTGTTGATAAGTTCTTAAGGGTAGTGATTCAGCAGTTTCATGTTGAAGTTGTATACCACCTCGATGACTAAAAGGAAGAAGATATATTTTGAATTGATGTTTTTCAGAGGAATTTTTATAGCCATCTAAAAATAACCGATAATTTAATTTATTTTCACTGGAAAAGTTTTCAATATTCATCTTTTCCAAGACTTTTATAACTTCTAAAGTGTGATTATGATCCTCATTAATTTTATCAATTGTATATTCAGGCCATAAAGTGTTAAATCTTAAGTCACCCATGCTGGATGCATAAATTGGGTTATCCTCAATTGATTTTGCAAATTCTTGATCAAGTAAATCTAAAAACTTTTGTTCATCATTTGCTTTAACAAAAAAATTAGGAATAAGTGATAAGTTAAATGCAAATATTAGACCTATAGAGAGTAAAAAAGTATAAAGAATATATCTTAATTTAAACATTACATATTCAGGTAGTTTGGCCCACCCATACCCTCGGGAGTTACCCAAGTAATATTTTGAGAGGGATCCTTAATGTCACAGGTTTTACAGTGAACACAGTTTTGTGCATTTATTACGAACTTATCCTCGTTATTCTCACTAACTACCTCATAAACACCAGCGGGACAGTAACGTTGAGCTGGTTCAGCATATTTTGGTAGATTTACGCTAATAGGTATATTTTCATCTTTTAATTGTAGATGGCAAGGCTGATCTTCCTCATGAGTTGTATTGGAGAGATAAACAGAACTTAACTTGTCAAATGATATAACTCCATCAGGTTTTGGGTAATCTATTTTAGGCATTTTTGTTGCATCTTCTAGACATGCATAATCTGGAGTAGGGTGGTTCAAAGTAAATGGTAAATTTCCTCTAAATAAGAATTGATCAATAGCAGCAAAAATAGGACCTATTAAATTACCAAATTTATGAAGAAGAGGGCCAAAGTTTCTAGCTTTATAAAGCTCTTTATATAGCCAAGAACTTTTAAGATTATCTTCATAAACCAATAAGTCTGAGCCTATATTATTACTTTCAAGTGCTTCAAAAACTGTTTCAGCAGCAATCATTCCTGATTTCATTGCAGTATGCGTTCCTTTAATCTTTGGAAAATTTAATGTACCAGCATTATCTCCAACAATAAGTCCACCGTTGAATGACATCTTAGGCCTTGATTGAAAACCACCTTTAATAAGAGCTCTTGCTCCATAAGCTACTCTTGTGCCATCTTTAATAAGTTTTGAGACGCCTGAGTTATGTTTCCATTGTTGAAATTCGTCATAAGGGCTTGTATAGGGATTCTTGTAATCGAGAGGAACTACATAACCCATAAATAGTTGATTATTTTTTCCATGATAACAATATGAACCTGAAACAGTGCCTTGAGCAGGCCAGCCTGCAGTATGCATCACTGTTCCCTCTTGATGTAACTCTGGTTTAATATCCCATATCTCCTTGAAACCAATTCCATAGTGTTGTGGATCTTTTCCATCATCTAAATTAAACCTTTTTATTATTTGCTTACCAAGATGGCCCCTACATCCCTCTGAAAGTATCGTATATTTAGCCCTAAGTTCCATACTTGGTTGATATGAAGGTTTTTTTTCACCATCCTTACCAACACCCATTTCACCTGTAACAATTCCCTTCAACTTTTCATCTTCAATAATCACTTCAGATGCTGTAAATCCAGCAAAGATTTCAACACCTAACATTTCAGCTTCTTTTGCCAACCATCTGCAGAAGTTAGCAAGGCTCATTATGTAGTTACCATGATTATTAAAATTAGGCATGAATATCCCAGGAAAGGGAACAGGTATTGAGATATCTTTATTTATTAAATATTTAACAACATCTTTTTTAACTGGTGTCTCTAGGGGAGCATCTTTATCTTTCCAATCTGGTATTAATTCATTTAGTGCCGTTGGCTCGAAAACATTTCCTGAAAGTATATGTGCGCCTACTTCAGAACCCTTTTCGATAACGCAGATAGTATGATTTGTATTATTTTTTTTATTTAATTGAGCAAATTTAATGGCCGTAGATAATCCTGCAGGACCAGCTCCTACAATTAGGACATCATATTCCATTACATCACGTTCCATAAATACTTCCAAAGCTCTTTAGAAATAGTGTAAAAAGCATTACAATTATATCCGCAAAACCCTTTAAACTTAACAAATTATGAAAATACTAGTACCTGTTAAAAGAGTAGTGGACTATAACGTAAAGGTAAGGCCATTATCTGATAATTCAAATGTTGACCTCAATAATGTAAAGATGTCAGTAAACCCATTTTGCGAGATTGCAGTCGAGGAAGCTGTTAGACTTAAAGAATCTGGACAAGCTTCGGAAGTTGTTGTCGTTACAGTTGGTGGTGATGACTCGCAGGAACAATTAAGAGCATGTCTTGCTCTTGGAGCTGATAGAGCAATTTTAGTTCAAACCGATACACTTTTAGAGCCATTAGCAATAGCTAAAGTCCTCACAAAAGTTGTAGAATCTGAAAATCCAAATCTTATAATCCTTGGTAAGCAAGCAATAGATGGTGATAATAATCAAACAGGTCAAATGCTTGCAGCAATGTTAGATATGCCTCAAGCAACTTTTGCATCTGAGTTGAAACTAGATGGTGATAGTGCGCTTGTCACAAGAGAAATTGATGGTGGATTACAAACTATTAAGGTAAATCTTCCTGCAGTTGTTACTACTGATCTAAGATTAAATGAGCCTAGATATGCATCTTTGCCTAATATAATGCAAGCAAAGAAGAAGGAGCTTTCAGTTCAAAATGTTTCTGATTTAGGTATAGATGTTTCTAATAGGACATCAGTTTTATCAGTTGAGCTTCCACCGTCTCGTGAAGCGGGCGTTATGGTTGAATCAGTTGAGGAATTAATAGAGAAATTAAAAAATGAAGCAAAGGTTATAACATGAGTATATTAGTAATAGCAGAACACGATAATAATGAACTTAAAGGTTCAACACTAAACACTGTAAGCGCAGCGACACAAATTGGTGGAGATGTAACATTACTCGTTGTAGGATCTGAATCATCGACAGCGGCTCAGCAAGGATCAAAAATTGATGGAGTTAAATCAGTTGTTCATGTAGATGATCCTATATATAAGAATTTTTTAGCTGAAGATATTAGTAATTTAGTTGTATCCGTTGCTGATGGATTTAATTACATTCTTGCTCCTGCTACAACATTTGGAAAAAACTTTTTACCGAGAGTAGCTGCAAAACTAGATGTACAACAAATTTCAGATATTATTTCTGTTGAAAGTGAAGATACTTTCAAAAGACCGATCTATGCTGGAAGCTGTATAGCTACAGTAAAATCATCGGACAGTGTAAAAGTTATTACGGTAAGAACCACAGCTTTTGATGCTGCTCAGATTTCTGATTCTTCTGTATCAGTTGATCAAGGCTCTGCAGTTGATTCATTAAATAAATCAAATTTCGTAAGTGATGAAATAGCTGAAAGTGACAGACCAGAACTTACAGCGGCTGAAGTAATTGTTTCAGGTGGCAGGGCGCTTGGTTCATCAGATAATTTTAAAATTATTGAAGATCTTGCAGACAAACTTGGTGCTGCAGTAGGTGCTTCAAGAGCTGCTGTGGATGCAGGTTATGTTCCAAATGATTATCAAGTAGGTCAAACTGGAAAGATTGTTGCTCCTAATCTATATATAGCAATAGGAATTTCTGGGGCAATACAACATCTTGCTGGTATGAAAGATTCGAAAGTAATTGTTGCAATTAATAAAGATGAAGATGCACCAATATTTCAAGTAGCCGATTACGGTCTTGTTGGAGATCTATTTGAGGCAGTTCCTGAGATTACTAACTCTATCTAAATAAATGGAATTCCTCTTTCAGGGGCTATCTCAAGAAAGCTTATGGCTTATTGTAGTCTTTTATGATCTTACTCTAGTTGTCGTACTCTATAAATTATTTGGGAAGTATGGTCTGTACACAGCTGTTATATTAGGTATTATCCTGGGAAATCTTCAGGGAGGTAAAGTTTCCGAATTTGTTATTTTTGATACTACCTTCACAGTAAGTATGGGAGCCATCCTTTATTCAGGTATATATTTTTCTACAGACTTACTTAATGAAAAGTATGGAAAGATTGAAGCTAATAGGGCGGTAAATCTTGGTTTCTTTGCAAATGTAGCAGTTTTATTAACTTTATTATTAAGTCTATTATTTAAACCTTCAGATCTCACTGGTTCAGCTCTGGAAGTTCACAATGCACTATCAGTAATTGCTTCATATTCACCTGCTTTTATTATTGGATCATTAACAGCATATTTTATTAGTCAAAAATTTGATGTTTGGTTTTTCAATTATTTGAAAACATATACGAAGGGTAAATATCTTTGGTTGCGTAACAATCTCTCAACTATAACTTCGCAATTGATAGATACATTTATTTATACTTTTACCTGGGTTATAGCAACTGATTTAAGCATCTATGAAGCTTTTTATATCGCTTTATCTAAATATATCTTCAAAATCTTTATTGCTTTAATTGATACGATTTTTATATATGGTGTTAGAAATATAAGGCCGCTTACTAAAAATGACGAATAGGGCCATTACCTGAACCAAACCCAGGAGCTTTATTAATACCATTTTGAACATACTTTATTGATACATCAATAGATTCAGTTATATCATTTTTATGGCCAATATTTGCTGCAATAGCAGATGCGAGTGTGCACCCGGTTCCATGAGTATTTTCACTCTTTATTTTTTTTGATTTAAAAATATGTTGTTTTTCTTCTGATGTAATTAAGACATCATGAATATCTTCTAAATTTCCATGACCACCTTTAATTAAAACATTTGCACATCCATTATTTTTAAGCTTCTTTCCAGCAGCTATTTGGTCTTCTAAATTATTTATCTTTATTCCGCTTAGTATTTGAGCTTCATATATGTTTGGTGTAATTAGAAATGATTTTTTTAATAGGTTATTTTTAATAGAATCTATAATTTCCTCATTGACAAGAATATCACCTGAGGTCGCTACCATTACTGGATCAAGAATGATTTTATGGTCATTAATAGTTGTGCTTATATAATTAATAATATCTATATCAGCTAACATACCTATTTTCACCACATCAGGTGTAAGATCATCCATAACAGAATTAATTTGATCAATAACTATTTCTTTTGGTAATGGATAAATAGATTGTACACCTTTTGTATTTTGAGCAGTAATAGCTGTAACTGCAGTCATAGCAAAACCCTTAAAATATGAAATTGCTTTAATATCAGCTTGAATACCAGCCCCTCCGCCAGAATCAGATCCTGCTATAACAAGTATTTTTGGAATTAATGACATTTAAAGATTATAAAAAAAACGCCTATCTATTGATAGGCGTTATGATTTGGATTAAATTTTAATCGCTAGTTTTCATCCATAATGGAATCACAGCAATTCCAAGGCCAGCTACAAGCATCATCATGCCTCCAACTTTACCTAGCATATTTCCACCGCTCTCCATGAATGCTATAAAAGCTTTTGAACCGACTCCGATATCAACATCACCATTTCCAACATCGAGGCTTGCGAGAGCTGCTGCATGACCCTCAAAGGTTCCACCAATATTACCGTAGACAACCAATCCCATCATAAAAACACCTAAAGCAAATGCAGTAACAAAAACTTTTCCAAGCAGATTAACATTTTTTTCTAATGAAACACTGCTAAATCTTGCAGCAACCCAAACCGCAACTACAACAGCAAGAAGTCCTGTTGCGTTTGCTGTTCTTGCAGTGCCAAAATTTTGCCACAATGCAATTTCCATATTTGCACTCTGTATTAACATATCTTCCATATTATTCCTCCATCAAAAGTAAGTTAATAAAAATTACTTCCTCTTCATTATGATACACATTTTTTATTACCTGTTTATACATTTCATGATTTTTTGTAACATATATAAATGAATTCAGAAATCATTATTTTGGTTGTTCAAATAATTGCAGCTTTAGGAGTTGTTATCTCTGTCATCTATCTAGGAGTACAAATCCATCAACAAAATGAAATAACTAAAGCTCAATTTGGACATTCTCTTACACAAAGACAATATGAGAGATATTTTGCTACAGCTAAAGATGGTGAATTTGCTAATTTTTTATCGAAAGATTGGTCTTCTGATGATCTAACTGATGCTGAAAATTGGAGATCAACAATGTTTATTATTATGTGTCTTGTTGACATATTTGACGTTTATGAAAAAGTTGAAAAAGGATTTGTTGATAAAAAACATTTAGATGTTCGTATGAACGCTTTAAAGTTCGGAACAATGAAAACAGATAAAGCAAGATCAGCTTGGGACTTCTGGAAAACCACAAGAGATCAAAAATTTATTAATTGGTTTGAATCAGAGATATATGGTGAGGGTCAATTAAATGCCGATGATCTTCTAGAGCAAACAAAAGGCGGATCTTTTAAAGCAAGCATTAGATAAAAGTCAATCTTTTACATACCACATAAATAATTGCGGTGTTTTATCCATATATTCTTTATAGTCTGATCTTTTCTCTAAACTTCTATTGTCCATCATGGGACAAGAAATAAATACAAATAAAGCTAACATTGTTAATGGTGAAGCTAATAACCAAATTAACGCAGACTCTGATGCAAGAGCAAATATATATATACCAAACCAAAAACATACTTCTCCAAGATAATTTGGATGTCTAGAATATTTCCAAAGTCCGTATTTCATAGTTTTACCTAAATTATTTACATCTTTTCTAAACTCTCTCATTTGTGAGTCAGAAATATATTGAATACAAACCGCAAAAACTATTAATAAAAATCCAACATAAAGGAGATTATTTAAACTATTTGATGTTAGAGCAACATAGATAGGGTAAAGACTAGCATTTACAATTAATGTTGGAATTAAATGAATACCAAATAAATCATTAATAAAAGCTAAGAATTTATTATTATTCTTAAGATCTATATATCTAAAATCCTCATGATCAAGATTTGACCAATTTAAATACCAGTTATATGTGAGCCTTAATGACCAAAATAAAAATGCACCAACAACTAACATTATTTCTAGACGAGAAAGGTTTGACGTACTCGCGATGTAAAAAACTATTGGAATGGGCGCAACATGCCAAAATGGATCATAAATACTTGAATTTTTATGTATATTAGAAAAAAGAAAAATGACTAGGGTAGCTATTACATGCCATATTGTTATGAGTAACCAACCATCAAAATTTAGATTTTTAGTAAATAAATATGCTAGTGAAAAAGAAATTACATAATAAAAGAATACTAATATTAAACTTCCTTTTTTTGATTTAATGAGTTTCTGCAAATTTTTCCAATGATGTTTTTAGCTCTTTGTCACTTAGGTGAAATAATGAAATTTCATCTTTCCAGTTAAGATTATTAAATTTCTCGTAACCCATTTCATACCAAGCTTCTTTTACATATTCAATATTTTGTTTTGTCTTAATATGCATATAAATAAACCAATCCTGGAAATCATGGTCTTCAATAGATTGAAATATTTCATCACATTTTTCATAATTACTATTAAGGTAGTGAGCTAAAAATAATTTCTTTAAGGGTCTGTCTGAATTACTATCAGCTAATGGTATTGGTTCAAGCTCATACATCTTTTCAAATACTTTTATACCAGCCTCAATATCGCCATTTCTTATTAGAGCATCTCCATAAATAGACAAAACCATTGGATTATTTGGATTTGCGTTGTACGCTTTAGTTGCATATATTTTACTTTGTTGAAAATTTTGAAGAGTTAAATTTGCTTCACCAAGAATCCTATTAGTATTCCAATCATTATCATTTAACTCATTTGCTTTACTTAAAGAACCGAGAAATTCTTCCATATTCTTTTCATTTTTTTCTCTAAAGCCAAGTGTCATTGCTTGACCAAGAGTACATGCCTTCCATGAGTGGGGGAGTGGATTTGTTTTATCTGCTTCAATAGCTTTATCAAGCATTTCTATAGCTTCAGCATTAGCTTCTTTTTCAAACTTTTGATTTAATGCTCTTCCTCTAAGTGTATATTCATATGAATTCATATTTTCTGTTGGTTTTCTATGAGCTCTTTTAAGACTAGTTATTTCAATTTCACCAACTATACACCTAATAATTTTTGTAACAATTTCATCTTGTATTTCAAATATGTCAGTATTCTCTCGATCATATTTATTACTCCAAACAACCCTATCATCGTTCATATCACTTAACTCTACTGATATGCGTAGTCTATCTTTTGAAGATCTTATTGATCCTGAAACAATAAAATCAAATCCCCACTCATCTTTAAATGACTGGGATGTATAGTCTTTTCCTTTAAAACCAAAACAGGTTTTCCTTGTAGCAACAGATATTTCTTTGACCATTGATAATTCAGTAATAAGATCTTCTACTATTCCATCAACAAGGAAATCTCCATCCGAGTCGTTATTTAGGTTTTCAAAAGGTATCAATCCGATCTTCGGCCTATAATCATCAATCTTGGAGTTTGTTTCGTCAAAGTTCTTTAGTGTTTCCGTATTGATTGATTTTCTTTTTGTTAAATATGAAATAATTAAAACAATAGGAAAAAAGACCAATACACCAATAAATAGTATTTGCATAAATGCTTCACTCGTTATTCCAAGAATTGTTTCTGTAGATAGGTTATCAGTTACTATGTTTGCTACTTGAATTAAACCAAATGAAGCAACTGCATAACCAGCTGAAGTTTTTACAAGAACACTCCCTATATTATGAAGTTTAAGTTTTAGGAAATGAATTGCGATCTTAAGCTTTTGCATTTTAATATAATAATAAAAAATTAAATGATTTAAAATTATAAAATGTATAAGTTATTAATACTAAGTTCTTTAATTTTTGTAATTTCTATACAGAATCCAATTTTTTCACTCTTTGCAGGCATTGGTATAGGTATATTACTCAAAAATAATCTTCAAGAGGCAATAAAATCTATTGGCTCGCTTCCACTTCAGATCGGCATTGTTTTGATGGGTTTTTCAGTAAGTTATGAGTTATTTTCAAATTTAACTATTAATTATTTTCCTATAATAAGTATATTTGTAATTCTTACTTTTTTACTTGGCTTGTTGCTTGGTAAGATATTTAAGTTAGATAAGAAATATGTATATCTTATTTCAGCTGCTACCTCAATTTGTGGAGCTTCAGCTGCTCTCGCTATTTCACCAATAATAAAGGCTAAACCAAATCAAATTTCATTAGCAATTTTTATCATTTTCCTTATGAATGCTGTTGCACTGATGTTATTTCCCTTACTGGGTAGTTTTTTTAATTTTACAGATACCCAATTTGGCTTTTTCTCAGCTTTAGCTATACATGATACTGGATCAGTTGTCGGTTCAGGTTTAATTTATAGCAATGAGGCAGGTGAAATTGCAGCTACTTTGAAGGTAGGTCGAACAATATGGATATTACCACTAATAATACTGATTAGTTACGTATCATCAAAGAAAAGTTATGACGGTATTTACAATTTCCCAAAATTCATTCTATTCTTTTTATTAGCAATACTTTTATCTAATGTCTTTAATATTCCAAGTCATATTCAAGAAATATTTTCGATAACAAGCATAATATTTATTAACATAGGTATTTTTTTTATTGGACTACAAACAAATTTTGAGAAAATTAAAGATGTATCAACAATTATTTTCCCATTAATTTTATGGATTATAGTTGTATTGATATCATTTATTGTTGTGTCGAGTTTATAATTATCTAAATGAAATATCCAAGAATAACCGAACTTGTTTTAAGAGATGGTCAACAATCATTAATTGCTACAAGAATGCGTCTTTCTGATATGACTCCAATTCTTTCAAAGTTAGATAATGTTGGTTTTTCCTCACTTGAAGTGTGGGGTGGGGCAACTTACGATTGCTGTCTTCGGTTTTTAAATGAAAATCCTTGGGAAAGACTCAAGGCAATAAAATCTCATGTAAAAAAAACAGATCTTCAAATGCTTTTACGGGGCAAAAATTTGGTTGGATATAAAAAATATGATGATTCTGTTATAGACCTTTTTATAAAAAAATCCGCTGAACATGGTATCGATATTTTTAGAATCTTTGATGCACTAAATGATATTGATAATATTAAGTATTCAATAGAATGTGCAAATAAATATAATACAAATTCTCAAGGCACAATTTCATATACTATTAGTCCTGTTCATAACGAAAAATATTGGCTTGAGTTATCTAAAAATATTGAAGATTTAGGTGCTAAATCTCTGGCTATTAAAGATATGGCGGGGCTATTAAAGCCTAATACCGCATATTTATTAATTAAAAAACTTAAAAAGAATCTGAACATTCCAATACATCTTCATACACATGCAACAACAGGGCTTTCAGATGCAACAAACTATAAAGCTTTTGAGGCCGGTGTTGATAATCTTGATACATCGATATCATCCTTTTCAAATCTCTATGCTCACACAGCTACAGAAAGCCTTATATCAATGATTTATGATGATTCCAATAATCCTTTTAATATGGATGAATTAGCTGAGATATCTGATTATTTTCAAAATATTAGAAATAAATACAGTAAATATGAAGGTTCAATGAAAGGTGTTGATATTAAAATGCTCATCAATCAAGTTCCTGGAGGTATGCTAAGTATTCTTGAAAAGCAGTTATTTGATTTAAATAAATCTGAAAAGCTAAATGATCTTATTAAGGAAATACCTAGAATACGAAAAGATGTTGGTTATATACCGCTCGTAACACCAACCTCGCAAATAATAGGTGCACAAGCACTCTTAAATGTTTTAGATAATAAAAGGTATAAAAACTTAAATAAAGAATTCATTGATCTAGTAAGGGGAGAGTATGGAAAAATTCCAGGTAAGGTAGACAAAGAGCTATTAAAAATAATAGATACTAGGAATTCTGATACAACTGATAAATCTCAAACTGTTACAAAAGCTAGACAAGAATTTAAGAATTTTTGTAACGAAAATAAATTAAATAATTTGTATAAAAATGACACAGATCTACTTAACTTTATTTTATTTACTAAAGAGTCAAAAGATTTCTATGCAAAATCCTCATCTGTTTCTATGAATGATCTGATAGAACTTCAAGAGGGTTTTGGTCTTTATATGTATGATTAATATACATTTTTAATCATTTCTATTTATTTAAATCTAGTTTTATATTATTTTATGTATTGGAGGAAATTTTATGAAAAAATTATTAACATTATCATTATTAAGTTTATCTGTTTATAGCGTATCTGATGGACATCCTGAAGGAGCTTTTAATACTTTATTTGTTAAAGCTGCTGATGTAGATAGATATGTAACATATATGAAAAATAATCCAGCTGTGTTTGAGCAAACTGGAGTTGACGTTGCTGGTGTTTGTGTAACTACATCAGGTCAATCTTATCCAGGCCAAATGTTTGTTTGGAACGCTTTTCCAAGTGCAGAAGTAGCTATGGATGCGTCAACATTATACGATCCATTTAAGGCAACTAGCTCATTTCAAAGATTAAGAGAGCCAATGTTTACAGCTACATTTGTACCCTTAAAAGGATTTGAACTAGATCCTGGTTTTGAAAGAGTTTGGAAAGTAAGACTAAATGATTGGAAATCCTATGTAGCAGCAATGACTAAGTTAGAAAAAGCACAACAAGATGCTGGTCATAATGTTCAAATTGGAGTCTTTGCACCTATTGGAGGCGGAACTGAAGCTTTTCATCTAAGAACTATTCACAAAAATGGTGCTGATGCAGGAAGAATTATCGATGAATATCTTGCAGGTGCTTCATGGGCACCACTTTGGGATGAGGCTCAACAATATGTTGATGAAGTTGTTGAGGAAACTGTTGAACAGTGCCAAATTATATATTCATCTGAGTAAGGAGATTAAGTATGTATAAATATGTTTTTTTAACTTTATTAATATCGGTTGGTGTTCTTTCAAATGATGACCAACCAACTTTTCCTGGATTAGTTTCCAGTGAAGTTTTTGATCTTGGCAATGGAATGGTTATGCACGTAGAGAGAAGAAATTCTTGTAATCAGGATGGCACACCAAAACATTTCCATCCAGCTGCAGGAACTCTTGTGTATGTTCTTGATGGTACTTCACAATCAAAATCATCAGGTGATTGGAAAAATTATACTAAGAATGAATACTGGTTTGAGAGATCAGACTGGGTTCATGGTGGAGATGCGGATACTCCATCATTGCCTGAAGGAACTTGCCAGCAACTTCTAGTTGTAAGAGTTGCAGAAGAGGGTAAAGACCATACAGTGTTCATTGATTAATACTGATTAAAAAGCTCTCTTTAGGGAGAGCTTTTTATTATGGATTGACTAATGGGTTTGTTCCAAGCCCGCTTCCATATATTACAGCATTCAACCATAAACGATTTGTACCTCTAGCTGAACCTCTAAAATTTGGTTCACCAGAGAATAAAATTATTTGTCCTTTACCAACCTTTTCACGTGTGAGGTAGGCAGAGTTAGCTATTCTTTGGCTAGCTTCAGGCCAAACTAAACCACTCATTCTCACATTTAAATCATAACCGGAAGGTATTTGTGACCAATTAATGGTTTTAGCTTTTGAATCCTTATTTGGTATTAATTCACCAATTCTTAATGCAGCCAATGAATTACCTCCAGTCATTAGTATTGGATAGTTTCCATAAAGGACTGGCACTACATCTTCAGCACCAAAAGTTAACCAATTTTCACTATCAACTCTAGCTGAAACGATAGCACCAGATGGCATTAATGTTGACTGCCATTTATCTCTCATCTCTAACTGCTCTTTTGAGTATGAAACATCTGATGTTTCCCATGGATATATAATTTCGGTATCTACTTTGTTCGAATTAGCATTTGATATATCAATATTATCTTCTAATGAATAGATTTCTCTCATTAAATCTATGTTGTAGCTTTTACTCTTATCAAAGGAAGAATTTAAGCTTTTAACTGACCCCATACCATCGCTTGAGATTATTGATCTTGTAGATCTATTATTGGCTATTAACGTCCCACCTTGTTTAACCCAATCCATTAACATATTTGTTGCATAATCGCTTAAGTCTGGATTTCCGCTAGGAAGAATAATTGTGTTATATCTTCTTAAATCTCCATAACCTGTTAATGATGAATTTAATTGGCTATGCCTAATACCTAAATGATGATCTAAAGACCACCAACTAACACCAACATCATACGAACTAAAACCTGAATGACTTAATATAGCTATTTGCGGTTTTTTTAGTAATCTAAAATGTCTACCGCCCCAATCAGGCAATTCTTTTGGTCCAAAGCCTGATTCTATTGATACAACGGATATATCAAGATCGGTTGCTACATTTTTAATTGCTTCATGTAAGTTATTAAACGAAGGATTATCCATAGCTATTACAGCTACGCTTCCTCTTGATAAATCATGTCCAGATAAAGTTGAATCTTTATCTATTATCCTGACTTGAATATTTTGTTCTAATAACCTTGCTGCAAAGGCAACAGATCTATCATCTTTCCCATCAACTGCCCAAATAACAGCATCTTTATTTATTTCTAATGTTTCAGGGGAGGGTGCCCAGTTACTTAAATTATTTTTAAGATCTTGAGGTACCGTGATAGCTGGTAATCCAAACATCATTGTGAAATTAAATGCAGTGGTGTCATACATTATTGATGAACCATTTTTTATTCTTTTTTGTTTTTCTTCAATCAATACTTCTTCATCAATCTCTGCATCAAATTCAAGAATTGCTGAAACAAGAGGAGCTTCAGGTTGATTGTTTGGAATAATCATACTCCCTGATGGAATAGTATATTCACTGACGGTAATACCGTTTTGTTTTAATACATTAGACACACTTATTGGTTTGTCATTTTTATAGATTTCAATATCTTGAGCTTTTAATTTTTCTGCAAGCGCATTAATTCTCCCATTATTATTAGTTGCTAAAACAACATAGCTTCTATTTGAATACTTACTATTACTTGAAACATTATATTTTCTACCATCCCAATAATCCTCATACATAGACTTCGAGTTATTTTTTAATGTATCTAGATTTATCATCGTACTTACGAATTGATGATGCACAGATTCTTTATATGACTGAATAGTACCTTCAGGCCTTCGCACTCCATCTTCAGCCATTCTTGATTGTTCATATAGAATTCCTAGCGTACCTCTGAAAGCAACATAAAAAGAATATCCTGGATATAGGTCTTCATGCCATTCACCGGTATAAAAACGCCAATTTCTTCTATCAAATTCATTTCCTTGGTCTTTTGCAAATACATTTCCCCATTTAATGAGATCATAATCAACGTTCTTATTGATAGGCTCTCTTGCTGGACCAGTCATAAAAGTGTCCTGTGCCCCCATTTCATGAGCATCTACTAAGATTTGAGGTTTCCACTCATTTATAAGAGCGACTCTTCCTTGTGTTTCAGGCTGAGTTAAATATACCCAATCTCTATTCAAATCATAATAATAATGATTTGTTCTTCCATATGGCCAGTCACCTGTGTGAATTAATGATTGATCATCATAATTAGGAGCAGTTCCTCTATATTGTTCAAGATTCTTTGCAAATCTTGCTCTACCGTCAGGATTCATAACTGGATCAACAATAATAACCATATCATCAAGCAATTCTAAAATATCATTATCTTCACTGGCTATTAGGTGATAGATTACTCCTAAAGCTGCATCTGCACCTGAAGTTTCATTTCCATGGATAGAGTAGGCCATCCAGGCTATAGCAGGCATTTCACTAATTAATGTTTTTGCTTTTCTATCATTAGTAATTCTTGCATCAGCAAGTTGTGAGACTTTATCTTTTATTGCATTAAGATTATTTAAGTTTTTAGGAGAAGAAATGAATACTGCGTGTAAGGGTCTATTTTCGTGAGATCTGGCATACTCAACGACTTTTAATCTATCAGATTGATTTGCCCATGACATTAATGCGGACGTAATTTGTTCTGGTGTAGCTACACGTGTTGCATAATCAAAATCTAAAAATTCATTTGGGTGATCAACAGAATCAATATAATTATCATCAAGAATTACTTCTTTATATAGATCTTTTGATAATGAAGTTGGTTCCATTAATGTATTAGCATTAATGTTTAGTGTAAAAATAAAAATAAATAGGATATATCTATGCATTTAATTCTCCTTTTGAGATATAAATAATCTTTAGAAATCATATAATAAAAAGATTAAATAATGGAGTTATTATGAAAAATTTAGTTATTGTTTCATTTCCTGCTAAACCAGAGACCCTAGAAACCTTAAAAGAAGCTATGAGAAGGGCGCTACCTGATACAAGAAGCTTTGAAGGTTGTATATCTGTTAATACATTTATTGAGGAATCAACAAATACTATTCATCTAATTGAAGACTGGGAAACTCTAGATCATCAAGCATCTTATTTAAACTGGAGAGTTGAGAATGGATTGTTAACGGATTTAGATCCTTTACTTGATGGGGGAGCAGCTGCTATTAAAGTTGTTTTATGCGGCTCAGAACATAGCGATATATAATATAGGTTCGCATAATATATATTATGTTAAATATATGATGTTAAGAAAACCACCTATGTTTACCAAACTGATTGGATGAAACTTTAACCTCTTTATTCATATAGTGATTAAATCCTTTAATTACATGATCTATGTATGATTGAAGCATCGGTTTAATATATATGAGCCATATTAATCTTTTTATGTAGGTGCTTTTATATGAAACAAAGTTTTCTATATTAGGATTAATTCTTATGCGCAGTGATGAGTTATTGTTATTACCATCAACTACCCAATTAACAACAGCCATATTTTTGCGACCACCAATTTTTAAATCATAGCCATTATCTGACCAATTATAAAACTCTCTTTTTAACTTCATACCGTTTAGGTATTCAAGATAATCTATAGAACCATTACCTGGCCAAATTGATGCATCATTAGATTTACAAAATGGATGAAATTTTTTTAAGTTTCCAGGTTCTTGTATTAAATTTAATATTTTTGTTTTTGGTACACTTAAAGATACCTTCGACTCAACATACATTAATTAATTTAATGTAAATCTGCTTACTTCTGAGTAGATATTTTGATTATTTCGTTTTATTAAAGAAATATAACTAGGCTCAATATTTAATGGAACAACAACACTAAAATTATCAATTGGTGCTTCAAATGCATAATGTTCCCTATCTTCCATATCAATATGCTGTAACCTAACCATAAAAGGATCACCGATTCCAACATTATAGATAAGTTCATTTTCACTGTTATAGAATTCAAGACCATAAATATCATTTTTACGCATCATTGGATCTCTAATGAATTTTGCACTCGGTGTTTCAATATATGTTGAATTCACTTCTACATTATTTTTTGATAGCTTGAGATTAAATATCTTTTGATTTGAATTAGAGCTAGGCTTATCAAAGAAGAATCTCTTAGAAACATTAGATGTATTCATTTCACCTGATGTTTGTTGATAATTAGCCCAATTAATCTTAAAAGTAGAACCCATTGAGCAGCAAGATGCAGCAAATAAGAAATTATCCATATTTGATGAGTCTACTGATTCATCTGTAAACCAGCCTGAATTTGGATCGTACCACTCAAAAGATCCTATATATGGCATTAATGAAGCAATTGGAGTTAGTTCAGGATCTGGCTGATAGTAATAGCTTCTCTCAAAGTTCCCCTCATAAAAATCAGTTGGGCTTAAAGGATCATTAGGTGCAAATAGATTTCCTGATAAATCTTCAACCTGATATGAGTAAGAAACCCAATCATTGTCCGACGGTCTTTCAAATGTTACAGAAAGCTTGTTTTCATGCTCCGGTTTTTCAATACCATCAACAAACCATTTTAATTTCAATTTATTTTGGTCATAAATAGCATCTACTGCGAGAGTAATAGTGTTTGTTAACCCATCAGAACTAGTTAAGTCTCCATAACCTGAAACACCATTTACTGAATAATTCCTGAAACCTTGATTCATAATTGAACCAATAGCAAACCCATCGATATTGACGGGTCCGTAATAAAGGTAGCAACACCACATTATGTTTATCCACTGCGATCTATAATCGCCCTCCTCACCATAATATGTTCCTTCTAGAAGGCCAATTCTATCCTCACACCCTGGCTCAAAATCAACACCGGGATAATCACTGTCAGGGTATTCATTCATAAAACATTCACATTCTTCATATGACAATTCATCTCTATAATAAATAGTCCCATCAGAGTAGTTGTAACAAATGTCATAATCCACACCTGGAATTTCTTCAGAAAAATCTATGTGGTGTTTCCATTTAACAGTATTAGGATCAAAGACTGTTGTCGTATTAACACTCCAATCACCATACCACTCTGGAAATGTTCTTTCACCACCAGAATCATATTCATCTCCCATATAGCCATGTGAATGTCCAAGTTCATGCATTACAACATTCCTTGATCTTGATGATATGGGTTGAATATTAACTGAACCTTGGGCAACACCTCTTCCACTAACTGTTGTAAGAAAAGATGTAACAGTCCAATTAGGAACTACTTCGGTCATAAAATTCCTATCTACTTCTCCGATACAATAAATTGAAGCATCCCATGAAGCATAGCAGCCAGTTCTTATATCAAATATTGAAACTCCAGTTAGTGCAACTTCCTCAAGAACAATAATATTAAAGTAACCATCAACTAATTCAGAAGCATCTGAATCCATAAGGAGATTAACAGATGATAATAAAGCTTCATGAAATGAGTCTCTACTTGATTGACCATTTAACTGGTCACCTATGAAAAGATAGTTTGTTCTTGCATCTGTATTCGGACCACCAACAAGATAGTAGAGATATTGATCACTTGTAGAGCAGTTATTCCCTGTACTATCACAATAATCGACAGATTTTATTACTCTGTTTCCAGGAAAATATGCTTCCATTTGTCCACCACAGGCAGTATCTGTTCCATCAGAAACACATATGTCCATTAAATGTAAACCAGCATTCCCATTAGAAGATACATTTATATCTGCAATTCCAGATCCCGGTACAGATAGATCTTCAGTAAAAGTCCCTAAAAGTCTTGAATCATCAATAGATCCAAAAACCGATAGTTCAGAAACAGTATTGTCGATATCGCTTATGGTTACACTTATAGATATATTGTCATCAAATATTAATGTGCTCTCATCAAATGATGAGAGATCTTCATTTACTACTATCGTAGGCGGATCATTTACAGATATGACGCTTACATTTACATTCAATATTTTGCTTTCATAAGATCCAGCATCTCCACCTTGGTTAGCTGTTACGGTAATTGAAAAAGTATCACTTCCAAAATAGTTAGGTTTAGGTGAGTAAAACAAAGCACCCGAATTAGATATTGTTACGTTTGCGTTAGCAGACGGTTTTGAAATTGTAAATGTAATTGTTGCTGACTTATTTGTTGAAGCTGAAATAACAGTTTGAAAAGTATCATCCTCGTCAACTGAGAATGAACTAAATTGTTGTACAGTCAGTTCAAGGCTTGAACCACCCCCGCCTCCTCCACATGAAGCTATAAGTAATGATAAAAGTAAGAACTGTAATGAATTATTTTTCATATTATCTCTGTTAATGTATTATAGCGCAGATGGCAAAAGAAGATAATATTGAATTAGAGGGCTTAGTTGTTGAAACGCTGCCTAATACTACTTTCAAAGTAAAACTTGAAAATGATCATATTATCACTGCACATATCTCCGGAAAAATGCGTAAAAACTACATAAGGATTCTAACTGGAGATAAGGTAAAAGTTGAGATGTCGCCGTATGATCTAACGAAAGGAAGAATTACTTTTAGAGGTAGATAATTATTTTTTAATTTTTGCTGTAACTTTCTTCTTACTGAAACTTATTTTTTCATTTTTAATAGAAACATTAATTACGCCACCCTCTTTTAAATCTTTATCTAAAATCTTATCCACTAGGGGTTTTTTAATATTATCAGTAATAAACCTTTCCATAGGTCTGGCACCCATCTCTTTATCGAAACTATTCTCTGCAATCCATTTAAGTAAGTCATTCTTGTAAACTATTTCAATATTTCTATCATCTAGTTGAGCCTGAAGCTTTGTCATAAATTTATCCGCTACAGATAAAATAACGTCTAAGTCCAATGAATTAAATTCAATTATTTCATCTAAACGATTTCTAAACTCAGGTGAGAAAAGACGCTTTAGAGACTCCATAGCATCAGACTTATTAGATTGCTCATTGAATCCAATATTGCGTTTTGATAGAAGTTGAGCACCCACATTAGTTGTCATAATGAGTACGCAGTTTCTAAAGTCAGCTTTTCTTCCATTATTGTCAGTAAGAATACCAGCATCCATAACTTGTAATAGAATATTAAAGATATCAGGATGAGCTTTTTCAATTTCATCCAATAGAATTACACTGTTAGGACTTTTAGTTACTGAATCTGTAAGTAGACCTCCTTGATCTGAACCAACATATCCTGGGGGAGCTCCAATTAATCTAGATACGGCATGCCTCTCCATGTACTCTGACATATCAAATCTTAGTAATGGAACACCTAAAATAGTAGATAGCTGCTTTGAGATTTCTGTTTTTCCAACACCTGTAGGTCCAGTAAAAAGAAAGGATCCAATAGTTTTATTTTCATCTCTTAAACCAACTCTAGATAACTTAATAGCATTTGATAAAACTTTTATAGCTTCATCTTGACCAAAAATTACAGTCTTCAATTTAGTCTCAATGTCTTTTAAATTTTCAACATCTGATGAACTTAGATTCTTTTTTGGAATTTGAGTAATGAATGAGATAGTATTTTCAATATCGTGCGTAGTGATTTTAATAGGCTCATCACTTTCTCTGTAAAGATTTTTTGATGCCCCTGTTTCATCAATCACATCAAAAGCCTTATCAGGAAGAAATTTATCGTTGATAAATTTATCAGACAGTTTTACAGCAGCTGTAATTGAATCATCTGAGAATTCAACATTATGATAGTTTTCAAATTCCCCTCTTACTCCATTTATAATTCTTATACATTCATCAACAGTTGGTTCATTTACATCAATTTTTTGAAATCTTCTTGCAAGTGCTTGGTTCTTTGAAAATACATTTCTATATTCTTGGAAAGTTGTTGAACCTATGCATCTGATATTTCCTTTAGCCAACTCTGGCTTTAAAAGGTTTGAAACATCTAAAGTGCCTCCTCCAGCAGACCCTGCTCCAATAATGGTATGTATCTCATCTATAAATAAAATAGGATTATCTTGCGACTTTAAAAAAGTAATAACCTCTTTTATTCTTTTTTCAAAGTCACCTCGATATTTAGTACCGGCTATTAATGATGCAATATCAAGAGAGAATATAGAAAAACTTTGAATTGTTTTGGGGATTGTGCCATCAAAGATTTTTTGAGCTAGGCCTTCAACTAAGGCTGTTTTTCCAACACCTGACTCCCCAACGAGTATAGGATTGTTTTTATTCTTTCGCGAGAGTATTTGAACTAATCTACTTAATTCATCTTCTCTACCAATTAATGTATCTAATTTCTTAGCTTCAGCAAGTTTTTTTAAATCTAGTAAATGATTTGAGGATTCATTAGAACTTTTTATATTTGAATCTGATTCACTGATTAAACTCACATCTTCTTTTTTTGTTTTTTTCCCATGGGAAATAAAAGTAACAACGTCTAGCCTACTAACACCATGTTTTGTTAGTAAATAAACTGCATGTGATTCCTTCTCTGAAAAAATAGCCACTAGTATGTTTATATGCTTTACCAAACCTTTACCAGATGATTGAACATGGAATACTGATCGTTGAAGGACTCTTTGAAAACCTAAAGTTGGTTGAGACGATTTAGCATTTTGACCTTTAATAATAGCAGTATCTTCAAGAAACTCTTTTACATCATTATTCAATGCAGAAAGATTACATTTAGATGCTTTCAAAGCATCTCTAACTTCAAAATCATTCATTATCATTAAAAGGAGGTGCTCGACTGTAATATATTGGAGCCCAGTCTTTGTAGCTTGATCAAATAATGATGAAATTGAATTTTCTAATTCTTTACTAAACATACTTAATCATAAATTGGTTTTACTATACTTATCAATGGATGATCATTAATTTTTGCAAGATTGTTAACTTCATAAGATTTAGTTTCAGCTAGATCTTTTGGGAAAGTTCCACAAGTGGCTTCACCTTCATTATGTACCTTGAGCATTATTTCATTAGCTTCTTTATCGGTTAAATTAAAAATTTCTTTTAATACATACACAACAAAGTCCATTGGAGTAAAGTCATCATTTAATAAAACGACATCGAACATAGGAGGTTTTTTTGTTTTAGGATCTAATTCTTGAACTTTATTTTCAAACGAAGTGATTTCTGACATTGAAAACTTTTACATTCGTTTAATCATTTCTTTTGCAAATCCTGAGCAAGAAACAAGCGTTGCATTATCCATAAGACGTTCAAAATCATAAGTAACAAATCTATCCTGAATAGTTTTTTCAATTGAATTAATTAATAGATCTGCAGCTTCATTCCAATTAATGTGTCTTAACATCATTTCAGCTGAAAGTATCAAGGAAAGTGGATTAACTTTATCTAGTCCAGCATATTTTGGAGCTGTTCCATGAGTAGCCTCAAACATAGCTGCTTCGTCTCCAATATTTGCTCCAGGAGCAATTCCTATTCCACCCACCATTGCAGCTAAAGCATCCGATAGATAGTCACCATTGAGATTCATTGTTGCTATAACGTCATATTCTCTGGGCCTAAGGAGTATTTGTTGCAAAAATGCATCGCAAATTACATCTTTTACAATGATCTTTCTACCATTATTTGGATTAATAAAATAATGCCAAGGACCACCATCAAGATCATCACCTTCAAATTGTTCTCTGCAAAGCTCATAACCCCAATCTCTAAATGCTCCTTCGGTAAACTTCATAATATTGCCTTTATGGACGAGAGTTACCGATGATCTATCTTGTTCGATGGCATATTCAAAGGCTCTTTTGACTAATCTTTTTGTACCCTCTTCTGATATCGGTTTTACTCCTAATCCAACATTCTGAGGGAATCTTATTTGGTTAACATTAAATTTATCTTGAAGTATTTTTACTAAATCAGCTGATTCTTGTGAGTCAGAAGCAAACTCGACACCGGCATAAATATCCTCAGAGTTTTCTCTAAAAATTACCATATCAACGTCACCAGGACTTTTAACTGGGCTTGGTACTCCAGTAAACCATCTAACAGGACGCAGACATACGTATAAATCAAGAATTTGCCTCAATGAAACATTTAATGAACGTATACCTCCACCTACAGGAGTTGTTAAAGGTCCTTTTATACTTACAACATACTCGCGAAGTGCATCTAAAGTTTCATCAGGCAACCACTCATCTTTACCATAAACCTTAGTAGATTTTTCTCCACAATAAATTTCCATCCAAGAAATAGCTTTATTTTCACCATAGGCTTTTTCAACTGCTGCATTAACAACATCAATCATTGCAGGTGTAATATCAGAACCTATACCATCACCTTCAATAAATGGAATAATGGGATTATCGGGTACTTTTAAAACACCGTCTTTAAGAGTAATCTTTTCACCTGATTTAGGAATTTTAATATTTTTATAAGACAATTTTTAACCTTTAATATTTAACAAATTTAGTGATGCAAATTATACTCCTTATAAAAATTATTTTAAGAGTTAATAACAAATAAATATGTCTAAAAAAACTGTAGTTGTAGGTATGTCTGGTGGCGTGGATTCATCGGTTTCAGCATACCTTTTAAAAAAACAAGGCTATAACGTGATTGGACTATTTATGAAAAATTGGCAATCTGAGCCAGGTGAAGTTTGTACATCGGAAATTGACTTTAAAGATGCTTCAGCTGTTTGTGACATACTTGATATACCCTTACATAAAGCTAATTTCTCAGACGAGTATTGGGACAGGGTTTTTAAGCAATTCCTTTCAGAACATGAAAAAGGAAGAACGCCAAATCCAGATATCTTATGTAATAGAGAGATAAAATTTAAGTCTTTTTATGAATACGCATTAAAAATAGGTGCAGATTTTATAGCCACTGGCCATTATGCAAGAGTTGTTCATAAAGATGGTGTTGCAAGTCTCTACAGATCAAAAGATATTAATAAAGATCAAACATATTTTTTACATGAGGTTAGCTCAAAAGAATTTGCTAAAACTATCTTTCCTCTTTCTGATTTATATAAAAATGAAGTAAGAGATATAGCTAAAGAATTAGATCTAGATAATTATTCTAAAAAAGATTCTGTTGGAATTTGTTTTGTTGGCGAAAAAAACCTAAGAGATTTTTTAAACAGATTCATCAAATTTGAAAAAGGCAATATCTTGAATGCTGATAATGAAATTATTGGTCAGCACAATGGATCAGTTTTATATACTATTGGTCAAAGACAAGGTTTGGGTATTGGAGGCATAAAAGATACAGATGAATTACCTTGGTATGTTTATGGAAAAAATATAAGCAAAAATGAGATATATGTCTGCCAAGGTGTTGATAATAAACTTCTTTATTCACAAAACATTACACTCGATAAAATTCATTGGATAAATAAAATACATACCTTTAAAAACCTTGAATGTTTAGTTCAAATCAGGCATAGACATAAGCCAGTTAAATGTCGTATAGAAGCTAAAGGGAATTTTAATGTCGAATTTGAAGAAGAAATACGAGGAGTTGCACCAGGGCAGTCTGCGGTTTTTTATAATGATGACTTATGTTTAGGTGGTGGAGTTATAGAAGCTAGGAATAATGATTTATAATTTAAATCGTGAATAATTCCTTAAATAACTTATCTCCTTTAGATGGTAGATACTCAGACAGAATATCTGATGTTGCTCTGTTATTTAGTGAGAGCGCTCTGATACAAAAAAGATTTGATATAGAGATCGAATGGTTATTATTTGTCTTAAATGAGAATTTTTATCAGACTATTAAGATATCTAAAAAAGATATAAAAAGAATCAAAAAATTTCAGGCTGATTTTAATAACTCTTATGCAAAAAAAATAAAATCAATTGAAAATAAGACTAATCATGATGTAAAAGCAGTTGAATATTTCATTAATGACTTTTTAAAGAAAAATGGACTTGAGAAATTTGTATCGTATGTTCATTTGGGACTTACATCAGAGGATGTGAACTCGCTTGCATATGCTTTAATGATTCGAGACATAACAGATAAATCTATCTCGTCACTCAACGAATTAAACAAAAAAATAAAATTTTTAGCAACCAAGTATAAAAATATCTCCTTTTTAGCAAGAACTCATGGTCAACCAGCATCCCCTTCTACTCTAGGAAAAGAGCTATTAGTATTCAATAAAAGATTAAAAAGACAGTTAGTTATAGTTAAAAACATAAAGCCAATGGCTAAATGGGGTGGAGCTACAGGAAACTATCATACAATTCATATAGCTAACCAAAAAAGAGATCCTGTTACTATAGCCACAAAATTTATTAGAAAATTTAATATTGAGCATAATAAAGTTACAACTCAAATTGAGCCGCATGACTGGATAGCTGAAATTTCTCATTCTTTCATTCGAATTAACAATATCGTAGATGATTTAAATAAAGATATGTGGTTGTATATTGCTAACGATATATATGCTTTAAAAACTGTTGAAAATGAAGTTGGATCTTCAACTATGCCACATAAAGTGAACCCCATAGATTTTGAAAACTCAGAAGGAAATATCGGGCTTGCTAATGCACTATTTAATTATTTTGCTGAAAAACTTTCAAAATCAAGATTACAGCGTGATTTAAGTGATTCAACAACTATTAGAAATGTCGGTGTAGCTTTTGGTTATTCAATTATTTCCTATAAATCTACTTTGAATGGACTAAATAAAATTTCTCCAAACAAGAAAAAGATTAAAGATGAATTAAATGAAAATTGGTCTGTTTTAAGTGAAGCTGTTCAAACAGTTATGAGGTTGGAAAATATAGATAATGCTTATGAAAAATTAAAGGAATTAACAAGGGGAAAAAGTCTCAATAAACAAAAATATATAGAATTTATTAACGATCTTAATATTTCATCTAAAAATAAGGAATACTTATTAAAGTTGAAACCAGAAAATTATATTGGTGTAGCGCCAAAACTAAAATAACTGTTTAATTTTCACTCATAAAATATTATTATGGAAAACCTTTTTGAGGTATCAATATGAAAAAATATAGCGACTTAATTAAAGAAATTAAAAACTCAGATAGTTTTAAAAATTCGTCATGGGAATCTATAAATCCTGAATATGTTGCAAGAATGCAACTACAAAATAGATTTAAATCTGGCATTGAGATAGCCAAATACAATGCAGCTATTATGCGAAAAGATATGGATGAATACGATAATAATTCTGCTAAATATACTCAATCATTAGGTTGTTGGCATGGTTTTATAGGTCAACAAAAACTAATATCAATCAAAAAACATTTTGATTCAAATGATAAAAAATACCTATATCTTTCAGGGTGGATGGTTGCAGCTCTTAGATCTCAATTTGGTCCACTTCCGGATCAATCAATGCATGAAAAAACATCTGTTGCTAGTTTAATAAATGAGCTTTATACCTTCTTAAGGCAAGCCGATGCGAGAGAACTTGGTGGGCTTTTTAGGCAGTTAGATGAGGCTAGTAATGAAGAAACCAAAAAACAGATTATTAATAAAATAGATAACTTTGAAACTCATGTTGTTCCAATAATTGCAGATATTGATGCTGGATTTGGTAATGAAGAAGCTACATATCTTATGGCTAAGCAAATGATAGAAGCTGGAGCATGTGCTATACAAATTGAAAATCAGGTATCTGATGAAAAACAATGTGGTCACCAAGATGGAAAAGTAACAGTACCACATGCTGAGTTCTTAGCTAAAATTAATGCTGTTAGATATGCATTCCTTGAACTTGGGGTTGATGATGGAGTAATAGTTGCAAGAACTGATTCACTAGGAGCAGGTTTAACAGCTAAGATTGCTATTACCAAAGAAGTTGGTGACTTAGGCGATCAATATAATTCATTTTTAGATACTGAAGAAGTGGATGATGCAGATATTAAACATGGCGATGTAATGATTAATCATCATGGAAAAATCGTAAGACCAAAAAGACTACCATCAAATCTTTATAAGTTTAAAGAGGGTACAGGTGAAGCAAGATGTATTTTAGACTCAATAACAAGTCTTCAAAGTGGCGCTGATTTGATATGGATCGAAACCGAAAGACCACATATTGGTCAAATTGCTGAAATGATGAATGAAATTAAGAAAGTAGTTCCTAATGCAAAATTAGTTTATAACAATAGTCCATCATTTAACTGGACTCTTAATTTTAGACAACAAGTTTTCGATTCTTGGGAAAAGGAAGGTAAAGATTTATCAGAATATACAAGAGAGGATTTAATGGCTGAAAATTATGATTCATCTGAGCTTGCCGCTGAGGCTGATGAGAGAATAAGAACATTTCAAGCTGATGCATCAAAAGAAGCAGGGATTTTCCATCATCTAATTACGCTTCCAACTTATCATACGGCAGCACTTTCTACTGACAATCTTGCAAAGGCCTATTTTGGTGATGATGGAATGCTTGGGTATGTAAAAAATGTACAAAGACAAGAAATTAGACAAGGTATTGCCTGTGTGAAACATCAGAACATGGCAGGTTCAGATATGGGTGACGACCACAAAGAATATTTTGCTGGTGAAGCTGCTCTTAAAGCAGCAGGCAAAGATAATACTATGAATCAGTTTTAGTACAACCACCCTGCTCTTTACCACAAAATTCACAGGGAGCACCCTCTTCAAAGGTTGAAAGCCCACCGCATGATCCTTGAAGTGGTTTGTTGCTCATTATAAAGCCTATTGCAAGACCACAAATTGCAAGTGTAAATAAAAATGAAGCTAGTACTATCTCACTCATAAGTCATATTTTGCCATGATTTTGATTCGAAGATATCAATTATTCCATTATTTAAATAAAGAATTTTTAATTTAATATCCAGTGAATCAGATAATTCAATTGATTCTTCAAGAGACATTACATTAAAAGCGGTTGCATAAGCATCTGCTTTTGTTGTTGAAAATTCATCAATAACAGTTACTGAAAGTACATTATTGATTTTTGATTCTTTAATCCTAGGATCTATTGAGTGAGTTACTAATTTATCTTCAATATATTTATAATTTAAATAGTCTCCAGAAGTGGCAACAGCTATAAATTTATCTGAATTTGAAATAGTAAAATATACTTTTTGCTGAATAGATTGAGGATCCTGAATCCCAATTATCCAATTACCTTGTTTTGATGTTCCATTAGCAGCAATTTCACCACCTATATCAACTAAATAATTATTAAAATTCTTAGAAAGAAGATAGTTTGAAACGGCGTCAACAGCATAGCCTTTGGCTATTGATGATAAGTCTATAGTGGTGTCTTTTAATTTAGTGATGCTTTTATTTTCATCATTTAGTGAAAGTTTTAATGTGTAGGGCTCAAATACATATTCTTTATCAATGAATAGGTTTGGTCCAAATCCAAGATTATTAACTACTGAACCAATTGTAATGTCATATATTCCACTTGTATTATTAGATACCTCAAAGGCAGTTTTAAAAATTTCATATAAATCATCTGAAAGGAAGAATTCTTGATTAATATCTAAAGAATTAAGTTTGTTAACTTCAGAACTAGGTTTGTAGTTTGATGCAATCATATCTATATCATTTAATATATTTTTTATTTGATCTATGTATTGTTGATTAATAAATTCTTTTGAAGAAATCTTCCAATAAGTGCCATAGATTTCACCTTGATATATGTGGTTATTTTTTTGGTTATAGTTGTAAGCTAAAAAAATACAAACTAAACCTACAAGAAAGGCTAAGAACTTAGATATATTTGATCTTGAAAGGATAATTAACCACCAAAATCATCAAGTGCAATATTTTCACGCTCTACACCTAGGTCAAGAAGCATGTCTATAACTGCTTTATTCATCATTGGTGGTCCACAAAGATAATATTCACAATCTTCAGGAGCTGGATGATTTTTTAAGTAGTTATTGAATAATACTTGATGAATGAATCCTGTGTCTCCATCCCAATTATCTTCTGGTAATGGGTCTGATAAAGCAACATGCCAATTAAAGTTATCATTCTCGTTATCAAGTTTGTCAAATTCATCAACATAAAACATTTCTTTTAAACTTCTAGCACCATACCAGAATGTTATTTTTCTATCTGAGTTTAGACGAAGTAATTGATCAAAAATATGAGCCCTCATAGGAGCCATACCCGCACCACCACCAACAAAAACCATTTCATTTTGAGTTTCTTTAGCAAAAAACTCTCCAAATGGACCAAAAACTTTAACCTTGTCACCCTTTTTTAGATTAAAAACCCAGGATGACATTAGCCCAGGAGGAACATCAGAACCAGGAGGTGGAGATGCTATTCTTATATTAAATTTAAGAACACCTTTTTCTTCAGGATAATTAGCCATTGAATATGCCCTAATAACTGGCTCGTTGTTAACAGCCTTGTTATCCCAAATTTTAAATCTATCCCAATCTTCATGATATTCATTAGCTATATCAAAATCTTTATAGTCAATCTTATATGCAGGAGCTTCAAGTTGAACATACCCGCCAGCCCTAAAATCAACATTTTCTCCATCAGGCAATTTTAAAACTAATTCTTTTATAAATGTTGCTACATTATCATTAGAAAGTACTTCACATTCCCATTCTTTTACTCCAAAAACATCATCGGGAACAGTAATTTTTAAATCATTTTTTACGGCGACTTGACAAGATAATCTCCAACCATCATTTTTTTCTTTTGCATTGAAATGGCTTTCCTCAG
>Ga0209433_10000023_pt1 | contig 45825 bp, 40 predicted proteins | sample METZYME_5_50m_FD_187552 | JGI IMG/M metagenome (GOLD analysis project Ga0209433, IMG submission 187552) | Marine microbial communities from oxygen minimum zone in mesopelagic equatorial Pacific - METZYME_5_50m (SPAdes) (version 2) | ecosystem: Environmental > Aquatic > Marine > Oceanic | place...
GGCTACCAGAAATGCCAGAAGAAATTTTTGATCACAAATATGTTTATGAAGAAATAGGTTACAACCTCAAACCCATAGAGCTTCAGGCTTCTATGGGGCTAGTTCAGTTGAATAAGCTCAATGAAATAACTGAATTACGAAAACAAAACCACACCACTTTAAAAGCAATATTCAAGCCATACGAAGAATACTTTAAGCTGCCCGAAGCAACTATGGGTGCTGATGTGAATTGGTTTGCCTTCGCTGTAACAGTTAAAGACAACCCTTTCTTCAATAGGACTAAATTTGTTAATTTTTTAGAAGATCACAAAATACAAACAAGACCTTATTTTGCTGGCTGTATTCTTTTGCAGCCCGCTTATAGCGGTTTTTACAATGGAGATATTAGAAAAAGATTCCCAAATGCGGTAAAATCTACTACAAACACGTTTTTCTTAGGCACTAGCCCAGTTATAACTCAAAAGCAACTGAGCTACATTAACGAAGTGGTCGATAAGTTCTTTTCTCAGCTAATTTACTAAAATGAAAGTTGTATATATCACAGGTTGCTTGGGGTTCATAGGGGCATATGTAACTAGGCTCTGCTTAAATAAAGGTTGGTACGTTAAAGGCGTAGATAAAATTACCTACGCTGCAAACGCCGACCTTCTTGAAGAGTTTAAAAATTTTCCTAACTTCTCTTTTGTTGAGGAAGACATCAATGATTTGAAGTTTCTGTACGATTGTGATTATGTAATTAATGTCGCAGCAGAGACCCACGTAGGCAACAGCATTGTAGATAGTAATGATTTTGTTCATTCTAATGTTAATGGTGTTCATAATCTATTAGAGCTTATCAGGAACTACAGGCAGGAAGGAAAGGGTTTACCCACGTTTTTGCATTTTAGCACTGACGAAGTTTATGGAGATATTAACGAAGGAGCTCACACAGAAAAAGATTTGCTCAAGCCCTCTAACCCATACTCAGCAACTAAAGCGGCAGCGGACATGCTGATTCTAGCTTGGGCTAGAACTTATGGTTGCCCATACGTTATTGTAAGACCAACAAACAATTACGGAATAGGGCAATATGTAGAGAAGCTCGTCCCTAAAACTTGCAAGTATTTGAAATTGGGCAGAAAAATCCCTCTCCACAATAATGGGACTCCAGTTAGAAACTGGCTACACGCTGAAGATACGGCCAGTGCGATCACTACAATAATTGAATCGAATGTCGAAAATGAAATATACAATATAGCAGGAGGGTTTGAACAACCGAATTTGGATGCTGTATCAAAAATAATTTCAAGCTACGTAGGAGTTGAAGACTACTCTATTGAAGACTATATTGATGTTTCTTTTTCAAGAAAAGGTCAGGATGTAAGGTACGCCTTAAACGACAGCAAGTTGAAAGGTCTTGGGTGGAAGCCCACAAAGTTTTACGATAACGAAATACCCGCTATAGTAGACTACTACAAGAAAAATTTTATATGGTAATTTACATAGATATAGACGAAACTATATGTCACAGCCCTGACGTACCCGATTACACAGTCAGTTATCCTATCTCAAAAAACATACAAAAAGCCAATAAATTGTATGAAGAAGGTAACACTATAGTATATTGGACTGCTAGAGGCAGCGGTACAGGCAAGGATTGGGAGCAACATACAAAGAATCAATTCAAAGAATGGGGCGTCAAATACCACGATATTAAGTTTGGTAAGCCAGTGTATGATCTTTTTATTGACGACAAAAATCTTAGCACTGAGGATTGGATGAAAGAATGAAAAAACAGATATTTCACAACTTATTTGTGCTAGAGCTAGCTAATAATCACTGGGGTTCCCTGCGCCGTGGGAAGCAGATTATTAAGCAGTTTGCGACCATTGCTAAAAAGAACAATGTAAAAGCAGCGATTAAGCTTCAGTTTAGAGACGTTAAAAACTTTATCCACAAAGACTACCTAAATGAAGGTAAAGGGTCAGAATTAACAGACCTACCAAAAAGAAGTAGGTATATACAGAAAACAGCTAAAACTCAACTCTCTTCTGAAGATTTTGCTAAACTTATAGATTACATTAGAAAACATGATTGCATACCAATGACAACGTGTTTTGACGAAAAATCAGTTGACTGGGCTGTTAGCATGGATATTCCTATCATAAAGATAGCGAGCTCTGACATCAACGATTGGATTCTTCTTAACAAACTTGCTAAAGCAAAAAAACCAGTAATACTTTCAACTGGAGGAGCAAAAGAAAAGCAGGTTGATGATGTGGTTAAATTTTTTACCAACAGGAGAATCCCATTAGCCATTAATCATTGCGTGTCTAAGTACCCAAGTGAGGATGACGAGCTTGAATTAGATCAAATTGATTACCTAAAATCAAAGTACCCAAACGTAACTATCGGCTTGTCCACCCATGAGTACGGCGACTGGCATTCCTCTATGCTCATCTCTTACGCTAAGGGGGCTAGAACTTGGGAAAGACACATTGACATTCCCTACCCAGACGGGCACGAACAAAAAGAAGTCTCCAAGTATTGCTCTTTACCTGAACAAATAAACGAGTGGTTTAGAGCCTTCAATAAAGCTATAGAAATGTGCGGTACTTCATCAGAGAAAAGAAGGATTATAGACAAAAAAGAATCTCAATATTTAGAGTCTCTGTATAGAGGGCTTTACTTAAAAGAAGACCTAAAAAAAGGCACAAAGCTCAAATTAGGGCACTTGTATAGTGCTATTCCATACTTAAAAGAAATTGACCATATCACTTCAAGGTATTATTTTGATGAAGACTTAATTCTCAATAAAGACTTGAAAAAAGACGCCCCGCTTACTAAGCAGGACGTTTCTTAGTGATGAAGGTTTCAGATTTCGTAATCAGCTATTTTGAAAAAAATAGCTTGGACACCTGCTTTTCCATATCAGGCGGCGGCTGTATTCATCTAATTGACTCTTTAAGGCGTAGCTCTATGGATGTGTTTTGCACCCATCATGAGCAAGCTGCTTTGATGTCTGCTGAAGGATATTTCAGAATGTCTGGTAAAATGGCCTTAAATGTGGTTACTACTGGACCAGGCGGCACAAACACAATGACTGGGTTGCTTGGCATGTGGACCGACAGTATACCAAGCGTAATTATTTCTGGGCAAGTTGGTAGAAGCCAGCTTTCCAAGGGCACTGGCTGTAGGCAGGTTGGAGACCAAGAATTTGATATTATTGAGTGCGTTAAGCCAATGACTAAATACGCGGTCATGGTAGAAAGACCAGAAGACATCGTAAAAGAGGTCAAGAAGGCTCACTACATAGCCCTAGAAGGCCGAATGGGGCCAGTTTGGGTTGATATACCCCTCGACATACAAGGAGCTAACATTGAGGTGTCTAACGAAGATTTTCTTCCTTTTCCAATACAGCGTTACATAAGTAACTTCGCAGATTTAGAAAAATTATTAGGTGAATCCAAAAAGCCTTTAATTGTAGTAGGCGGCGGAATCAGACTTTCTGAAACATATGAAGAACTTAATCGCCTTTTGGTTAATACTGGGATACCTGTTGTAACAGGGCCGCACTCTGGAGTAGACTGTGTAGATAATACCTTGAAAAACTACTGCGGTAGAATAGGCATCTTGGGCCAATTGACTTCAAATAAAATAGTTCAAGAATGTGACCTACTGATCTCTTTGGGTTCAAGGCTCCCTGTAAAAATGACAGGTTACAACATACCAGAGTTTTCTCCAAATTCTAAAAAAGTAGTTGTAGATATAGATCAAAATGAAATCAACAAGCACAAGTTTAAGATTGATTTAAGTTACTGCAAAGATTTGAAAGATTTCTTTAGGTCTTTCCGCCCGCCCAAGTTAGATATTCAAGATTGGGTTACGTATACTCAAAAAGTTAGGAGCGAGCAAGAGTATACCCACAAAAAACATAGAGAGTTAGAAGAGTACGTAAGCTTCTACAACCTTATAGATAAAGCGCCAAGCGTGTTTAAAGATATGCCGATTATAACAAGTAACGGCACAGCGCATGTAATTACGCTGCAAATGTATCGACTGAATAAGCACCAAAGACTCTTTACTAACGTAGGATGTGCAAGTATGGGCTACGGCTTGCCCGCAGCAATAGGGGCTTGCATTGGAAATAAGAAGCAACCTGTCTTATGCATTGAAGGAGATGGAAGCCTTATGATGAACTTGCAAGAGCTTGAAACAATAGTTAACTACAAGCTCCCAGTTAAAATTATTATCATAAATAACGAGGGCTACCTTTCAATCAAGATGACTCAAGAATCATTTTTTAACGGAGAAGAATTTCTTAGCGGCCCCGAAAGCGGTGTAAGCCTACCCTCTTACAAAAAACTATCTCAGGCTTTTGGCATAGACTACTACAGCATACGCGATAACGCTGAAGCAGTAAAGATGCTTGGCCTGATACTAAGGATTGATGGCCCATCTATCATAGAGGTGTTTACTCACCCAAAAGAAAAGCACGAGCCGAAGGTAATGCACAAGGGCGTTGATGAAAACGGGAAAATCATACCTGGCTCTTTGACGGACATGAAAATATCAGATGAGTTTTAACATGAAAGTATTTGTTACAGGAGGAGGCGGTGGAATTGGTAAAAGCGTGGTTGAAACGCTTAAGATTTCCCATGCTTCAGTAGTAGCTCCGTCCTCTAAAGAGTTAGATTTATCTTCTGATTTTACCTTAAAAGACTATGGAGAGTTTGATGCGTTTATTCACTGTGCTGGAATTAACTCTGTAAGAGAATATGACAAACTAAACCAAGTCGAGTTAGATAATTTATTTAAGATAAATACTTTTAGCTTCTTGAAACTTAGCTCGCAGCTAAACATAAGACACGGCGGAAATATTGTGGCGATAGGCTCTTTATATGCAGAGTCAACCAAAGAGGGCAGAGTACAATACAGCATGTCCAAACACGCCTTGAATGGTGCTGTAAAAACTTTGGCGCTAGAGATGGCTAAAAACAGGATCAAGGTAAATATGGTGTCACCAGGCTTCGTTGATACCCCGATGACCGTTAAAAACAACAGCCAAGATCGCATTGATTATTTAAATGACAAAATACCACTAGGTTTGACTGAACCGTCTCAAATATCTAAATTATGCTTGTATCTTGTAACAGAAAATCAAGCTATTACAGGACAAAATATTACTGTAGATGGAGGTTGTTCACTTAAAGGTTTATAATTATGCTTAATTTTAAAATAGGAGATACAGAGCTCTACCCTTTAGCCGATTCATCAGAAAAAGAGTTTACTGTTTATTCTCACCCCGAAAGCTACCGAGTTAGCTTCAGGTCTATTAATCAGTCTTTCAGCAGCAACCAAGTTGTTCTGGTTGATGAAAACGTTAAAAATCTTTATGGAATAAAACACGATAAACTAATTTCTATAAAACCTTCTGAAGATATTAAAAGCATTGAAACGGTTTTAGATATATGCGAGAAACTGCTAGAATTTAAATTTGACAAAGGAAACGAACTTGTAGTTATTGGCGGCGGCATAACCCAAGACTTGGGTGCTTATACCGCCAAAACATTCAAGAGAGGGATCAAGTGGACTTACATACCAACAACTCTACTATCACAGTGCGATAGCTGCATTGGCGGCAAGACAGCGCTAAACTTCAAACAGTACAAAAACCAACTAGCTTTGTTCTCCGCACCTAACAGAGTAATCATTGATTCTAATTACATTAAAACCCTCAATAGAGACGACATGATCTCTGGCATGGGAGAGATAGTAAAGCTATTTTTGACAGGCGGGAGTTATTACGTAGATAATTTTAAATCTTTTTCATTGCAAGAAAAAGTTTTTCATTCCTTAGCCATTAAGAAAGCGGTTATCGAGAAAGACGAGTTTGAAAATCTAGAAAGAAAGTCTTTGAACTACGGACACTCCTTTGGTCATGCTATTGAAGCTATAACAAAATATCAAATACCACACGGCGAAGCTGTACTGTTGGGTATAGAGATCATAAACAAGCTGTTTGATAATAACCCTCAGATTACAGCTATGGTGGAAAAGCTAACTTCTCTTAGAAGAGTCAAAAACATTTCTGCTAAAGACCTCGTTTCTGTCGCTAGAACCGATAAGAAAGTAAAGAATGGGGTTATCAGTTTAGTGGTTGTTCCTGAAGCGGGAGTTACAAAGTTCGTAGAAACGCCCTTAGATAAAAATTTAGAAAAAAGGCTACATGAGGTACTTGTTAGTTGATTTTGGAGCGTCCTACATAAAGGTCGCAATTTATGACAAAAGCTCTGGGGGGATACAACCCAGAGGCAGTATAGCTTCTCCGTTTTTAGAAAAACATTCGCTGTCAAAAGATGAGGTAACTGAAACACTCGGCACTGTGATTGGGTGCTACAAAAATGCGGTAGACGCAGTTGTTTTCTGTACTATACTGGGTGGCAAATGGCAAGGCGATAATTATCAATCTTGGAAACTACTAAGTCGTGGTGATTTTAAAGAATGCCTGATTAGTGGTTTTTTTAAAGAGCACAAAAACTACCATATCCACAAACATCATGGTGGTGAAAGCGACGAGCTAAAGCCTCTTGGTGAGTTTCTAGGCAAAACCGTATTCAGTTCCCTTGGTGACACGTTCTGCGTAATCGAAGCTCTTGACGTTCAAGAAGATGAGTATGTTGTAAACCTAGGTACAGGCTCTCAGGTAATATCAAAATCCGCAGACCAATATCATTTAGACAGTCACATACCTGCTGGCAGAGCGTTTTTAACGTTTGAAAAACTTTTTGGGTCGGTTTTCTTTCCCAAGCTTAACAACGTGACAGTAGAACAAGTTATTAGTAGCGACCTAAATATAAATCTAAACGTATTTAAGCAAGCCATTAACTACAGCGACTATGTTGGAGGTCTAATATCTAATATCCAAGAAAACAACTTTAATCAAACTAATTTGCTAGCTTCAATAATTAGGTGTTGGGTTTTGCAGTACGGAAAGTATTTCAAAGACGATAACAAAACGAAAATAAGGCTCGCTGGTGGTATACCAAGGAAAATGCCTATAGTAAAAGATTTGTTTGAGCATTACTATGACAAGACCATAGAGGTTGATGCGTCTAAAAATCTGCCAGAAACAATAATCGGCATATCAAAATACGTTGACAAATACCTATGAAAAGAGTTTTGATAACAGGAGGTAATGGGTATCTCGCAAAAAAGATTAATGCAAGCTTAAAAGATCAATTTAGAGTAAGGCTGCTCACTAGGAAAGATGTAGACTTAACTAAAGGCTACTCGGTCTCTAAATGGTTTGAAAATAATGTAGGTTTTGACGCTGTTATTCACACGGCTGTAACAGGAGGCAGAAGAACTGGCGTGCAAAACTCAGGTAAGCCTACTCCGTCAGATTCTGAAGTTGTAGACCAAAACTTGAGAATGTATTATAACCTACTTGAGTGTCGCTCCTCATATAAAAAATTAATTCAATTAGGTTCAGGCGCAGAAAAGATAAGCTCTCAAGACCCTTATGTTATCAGCAAGAAAATAATCAGTAATTCTGTATCAGAAAAAGACAATTTTTACAACATCAGAATATACTCTGTTTTTGACGAGGACGAGCAAGACGATAGGTTCATCAAGGGGAGTCTGTTAAAGTATATCAACAAAGAAGAGATGGCCGTTCACTGTAGTAAAAAAATGGACTTCTTTTACATGGAAGATTTTATTTCGATTGTTAAGTATTACTTGGAAGTTGAATCTCCACCTAAAGAAATAGACTGCACGTACCCAGAAACAAGAACGCTTAATGAAATAGCTGACTACATAAACACCTTGGGAGAGCATAACGTTCACATTCACAAAAGCCTTAAAAAGAAAGACGATTACTGCGGAAATTTTGTAGATTTAGGGTTAAATTATGTAGGATTAGATGAAGGTATCAGCGAGGTATACAAAGCTCTTTTAAACTCATGAAAGTAAGAAAAGTCATAATCACAGGTATTTTAGGTCAAGACGGCGCTAATATGGCAGAGTATCTCCTCAGAGACCCTAACTGTAGGGTCTTTGGTATGATGCGTAGAAGCGCTAATCCAAACTACGAAAACACACGAAATTTTGATAGCCACAAAAACTTTAAATTTGTTTTTGGTGACTTAACAGACACTATCAGTATTGAGAATCTAGTAAAGAATATAAAACCAGATTACTTAATTAATTTTGCCGCCAATAGTTTCGTAGGGTGCAGTTGGGATATGCCATTGCATGTAATGGATGTAAATGCCAATGGAGTGCTACGATGTTTAGAGGCAATCAGAAAGTTTAGCCCTAAATGTAGATTTTACAGCGCAGGAAGTAGTGAGCAGTTCGGTGACGTAGATTACAGCCCACAAGACATTAAGCACCCATTCAAACCCAGAAGCCCATACGGAGCTTCAAAGTGTGCCGCCCATCATCTCGTTAAGGTCTATCGAGAGTCTTACGGTATTTACGCCGTACATGGTATACTGTTCAATCATGAAGGGACAAAGCGAGGAGAAGAATTTGTAACAAGGAAAATCTCTAAAGGCATAGGAAGAATTTACCACCAACTTAGAGGTGGCTGTGAAGATTTTGAGCCAATTTCATTAGGCAATATTTACGCTAAAAGAGACTGGAGCGACAGCGAGGATTTCGTAAACGGTATATGGGCTATGCTTAACGAGCCAAATCACCCTAAAGATTATGTGCTTGCTAGTGGCGAAACTCACACCATCAAAGAGTTTGTGGAAAAAGCTTTTGATTATGCAGGGATTAGGGGCCAATGGGTTGAAGTAGAAGGAAAGCCAGAAAAAACTAGATACATCTACGATTGCGACGATAAGTATTACAACTTAGTTGTTATCAATCCAGAATTTTACAGACCAGCAGAAGTAGAGCTACTTCTTGGTGACTCTACCCCAATCAGAGAAGAGATAGGATGGAAGCCTAAAAGCTCGTTTGATGATTTAGTCAAAAAGATGGTTAAACACGATATGTTAAATTATGTACAGTAGTTTTTAAGTTTTTTGATTATGAACATAGCGTACTCTACAACAGTTCAATGGAATCCTGGTGACGAACTGATCCTAAAAGGAGTAAGGAATTTGGTCAATGTTGATCACAATTTTATTATCTATAATAGACACCCTCTTCATAAAACTACTGTAGGAGACAACTCTTATGTTTATCCATATGGAAAAAATGCAATAGATCATGTTATTTTTGCAGGAACTCCTGACTGGAGCTCTAAAGACCAAGACGATTTGTATCAAACAATTCACGAAAACAATATTGACTTTTCTTACATAGGGGTTGGTGGTTTTGTTGACGAACATGGCGCTCTTTTCAAGATGGGCCAGCAAGAAGCTCATGACGCTTTTATATCAAAAGCTAAATCAAGAATAGTAAGAGATGAGCACGCTCTCTCTGCTATGGAAGATGCAACTTTATGTCCATGCCCTTCTCTTTTTGCGTTCGAAGGAGACACTCCTGTAAAAAATAAGAAAAAGAAAATATGTTTTAATTTACAAGGCCCTGGCCCAATAGCTTCACCTAATGATTCTGTTCTTTATAAGATAGGCTTTTTAGCTAAAACCTTTAAAGACAAATACGAAGCGTCTATAGTATGTCATTCTTTTATTGATTTTGTAATAGCTTCAGAATTGAAATTAAACCCTTTTTATTCTTCTGATTCAAATGATTACTTTGATTATTACAAGCAGTTCGATTTAGTCATAGGACCGAGAATTCATGGCGCTGGCTGGGCATCTACACTAGCTGTGCCCAGCATAACGATACCTCACGATTTTAGGTCAAGCACCGCAAAGCATTTAGGGTCAGAAGTCATAGATGTTGACAAAGTAGAAGATTTCTTTTTAGACATTAAAGATAAATGGATAAAAGAAAAATCTATCTCTCTAATAGAACTCAAGAAAAAATGGAAAAAAGAATATTTAGAGCTTTTAGATTATCTACAATAATCCTTGACCCGCCCTCAAGGAACTGTTACAAATAGGTGTGCCAGAAAAACCGACAAACCACGAGAAATGCCAACTTATTATAGAGCGGCTTTTGGGCTGGAAAGAAAAGATAGGTTGGCCAGCACAGATGAAGCTATTGAAGTCACTTCTAAAGAAATATCCAGACCACGGCTTTTGGCTCACAATCAACCCTCCACAGACTATTGGCAGTTTCGCTTACTTTAAAACAAAAGAAGGAAAGCAGTTTGTTGAGGTAGCGCATCGTTTCTACAAAACCAGCTTGAATCCTGAGCAGAAAGAGGTTATATTAGGTGATAAAATAGGAAAAGACGAAAATATAAAACCCAAAAAACCTAAAACATTAAAGGAATTCTTAAATGCCAAGACAAAAAAAGACACAGACGCAGGAAGTTAGCACCGATCAAATAATTCAAGCTTATCTTAACGACCACAAAGACGAGCATTACAATTTCGAAAAAGAACAAACTTATACAGTATCCAGCGGAAGTTTACTTCTGGATATTGAAATGAACGGCGGTATTCGGCCAGGCGTAGTAAGAGCTACTGGGGTTTCTGAAGGTGGTAAAACATCTTGCGCTTTAGCTTTTGCTCGTAACTTTCAAAAAGAAGAGAACCGTAGAGTTTTCTACTTCAAAGCTGAAGGCAGGCTCACAAAAGAAATGCTTGCTCGCTCTGGTGTTGATCAAGACCCTAAAAAGTGGCAGGAAGTAAAAATGAACATCTACGAAAGCGTCATTGACATGATTAGGCACATGGTGCAAAACAATCCTAATGAAGAGCAGTTCATGTTTATAATTGACTCGGTAGACGCTCTTATTCCTCGTGGCGATTTAGAGAAAGGCGCAAACGAAGCAGTTAAAGTAGCTGGCGGGTCATTGCTGTGCTCTGCGTTTTTAAAACGTATGTCACTAGCTTTATCAACTCGTGGGCATATTTGCTATATCATATCTCAAGTTCGCAGCAAAGTCAGCATCAATGCTTACGTTAAAGAAGACCCAAAGCTAACCAACGCCTCTGGAGGCAACGCCTTATTGCATTACAGTGATTGGATTATGGAGTTTCAAGAACGTTTTGGAAAAGACTTAATCAGAGAAGGCACAGCTAAAGATAGTAAAATCATTGGTCACAAATGTAGCTTAGTTTTTAAAAAATCTCCGAATGAAAAAACTGGAGTAAAGGTCGAGTACCCAATTAGATACGGCGCAGAAAATGGCGAAAGCGTTTGGGTAGAAATGGAAATAATGGAGATGATGAAAATGTGGGACATGGCGAAACAAAAAGGCGCATGGATCACAATAGACGACTCTATAGCCGAGGAGGTGCTAAAAGCTACTGGTACTGAATTTAAGAAACAGCATCAAGGCGAAGAAAACTTTCGTAATTATCTAACAGAAAACAAAGACATTAAAGACTTTATGTTTAAAAAATTCAAAGACGCCTACAGCACGGATTACAAAGCTTGACTTTTAATCAAGACTAAGCGAAACTTGGCAAATGAAGCCGAATGCTAATCTTAGACCAGATGACGACAGTGTTGAAAGAGGAGCTAAAGCCGAAGACGCATTTATAATTTCATGCTGGAAGAAAGGTTATCAAGCCTATAAGTCATCTAAAAAAGACGATATATACAACCACATAGATTACTGGGTAAAGAATAAGGCTGGTGATTTAAAAGGGTTCGATGTGAAAGCTCGCAAGCGAACCAGCAGGAATAGCAATAGCTACAGCGACGATTGGGTTTGGATTGAGTTTAAAAATGTAATAGGCAAAGACGGTTGGATAAAAGGTAAAGCTGACTTTATAGCATTTGAGTTTGAAAATAATTTTTTGATAGTCAAAAGAGCAGAGTTAAGAGAGCTCTGTAAAAAGCTAATCAAGGACACAAAAACGAGAGTAACCAAAGCCAAAGATGCAAAATATTTACTGTATACTAGGCATGGTAGAAAAGATTTAGTAACTCAAATAAAACTGAGTGACATCAAGAACAACCTAAAGACTTGGGATTGGTGTAAATAATTTGGGCGCGTACTGGTTTCGATTTAGAGTCTTATACCAGACTGCAAGCAGAGGATGACAGTGGGCCTCTTAAATCATCTGTCTAGGTATTCAACTGCCAATAATGTTGATATGGCTCCTTCGCTTGACGAAGCTGACGCGATTCTCGCTAAGTTTGGTTGGGCTGAAGAGGCTGCTGTAGCTGCGTAAGCTACCCGTCCTACTCTGGATGCTCGTTAAGGAGCTAGGGCGTCGATAGCGAGCAAAAAAAGCTAGGATAGGAGTCGGTCTAGTCTAAATAAAGAGTCTCCAACCTCGCGTGTAGGTGTCAGTGATGAAGCGCGAGTGATTAACGCTGACTAAGCTTGTAGCATGTTTGAGTAGATGGTTTTAAAGACAGGGGTTCGACTCCCCTCGCGTCCACCAATTTAACAATGAGACTATACAATATCAGAGGTAAGCTTCAGAGCAAGTCTGTCACGAAATACCTCGTGGATTGGGATAAAAAGTCTCGCTCAAAGCTCCAATTCAACACCAAACAGTTTTTTAGGCAATACTGGGAAAACCACATTGTATATGAAGAGTTCCCTGTTTACGGCTCTAGGATGAAAGTGGATTTTATTAACGCCACAAAAAAAATCGCAGTAGAGGTTAACGGCCAACAACACGACGAGTTTAATAAGTTCTTTCACTCAAACTCAAGGACAAAGTACCTGCAATCAATTCAGAGAGACGCGGAAAAGCATCAGTGGCTAGAGCTTAACAACTTTATAATTATTGAAATTTATGAAAAGGATTTGCAAAAGTTAAGTTTGGCTTATATTAAAGACGTATACGGTATTTCTATTGTGTAATTAAAAATATGAGCGACCAATTTCCAAAAGTAGACAAGATACTCATGCGCCAAATCAATGAGAAGGCAAATGGGGGCTTTATTATGTTTACCTTTGGAGAAGATGGCTACCCAGTGGTAAGCAGTCACTTCAATGACGCCTCCAAAGCAATGGCGTTACAGCACTATATAACCAACTGGAGTTTAGCAGTGGATGCTGTTACCTTAGAGAATACAATTGGTGATATGGAAAGCCAAATGATGGACGATATGCCACCTCCTCCTGAAATCGACGACGAAGACAACCCGTTCGACGATCTAGACTAATATCTTGACTCGCCCCCAAGTGCGTGTTAAGCTTGCGTTATGAGTAAAATCTATTCCCTACAAATCGAAAGGCATGTGCTTGGGGGATTGATTAAATATCCTGATATTTTTCCTGAAATTGATGGTTTTATAACAGAAAAAGACTTTTTTAATGACGTTCACTATACTATTTTCAATGTAATTAAAAGCTGTGCTTATCAAAATCAATCCATAGACAAAGTAATACTAGCCACCAAAATCAAGGAGCTTGGAGTATCCTTTAAAGACGATGTAAATATATACGACTACATAGAAAGTATCGCTTTTACACAAATAAACAGACACGCAGCGGTTGAAGCCAGCAAAGAGCTTGTAAAGTACAGGATTCGCAGAGAAATAGAAGCCACAGCCAAAAAACTGAGGCAAGAGGCAGAAACCAATGGCAGCAAAGAAGTTGACGAGATAATCGCAGATTGTGATTCAATTTACAACGATAAGATTTCAGGGTACGCCGATACAGATCAGCCAGAAAAAATTACCGATGGGTTGTTAGATTTGATTGAGGAGGCTGGCAATAACCCAGAAGACGAAAACGGCCTGCAATCTCCTTATGAAGAGTTCAACAGGCTTTATGGCGGGTTTAAATGCGGCCACATATACGCTATAGCCTCAAGGCCAGGTGAAGGTAAAACCACATGGCTTAGTGACGTTTGTTTCAAGACCGCCAAGCACAACAAAGTGAAAGCTCTGTATCTAGACACAGAGATGACCACTAATGAAATCAGATTTAGAATGGCTGGAGCCATGACTGATGTGCCTACTTGGTATCTAGAAACAGGTCAGTGGCGCAAGAACCCAGAGTATTTTGAGAAAATTCGTAGAGCCCAAAAAACCCTGAGTGAAAGCAACGAGTTCTACCACATGCATGTCGCTAACAAAAGCATCGATCAAATATGCAGTTTAATCAAACGGTGGTACTACAATGAGGTAGGCAGGGGCAATCAATGCTTGATTGTTTACGACTATGTAAAGCTTACTGGCGAGAAGGTAGGCCAAAACTGGGCTGAGTATCAAGCCATTGGTGAGAAAATCAATAGACTCAAAGAGATTGCAGTGGAAGTTAATGCTCCTATGCTGACAGCGATGCAGTTAAACAGGTCAGCCGAAGGCAGGAACCGTGTTGACGATAGCTCTGCGATTTCTTTGTCAGACAGATTGCAATGGTTTGCTGCGTTTGTAGGCATTTTTAGGCAAAAAGACGAGGAAGAGTTGATGCTCGACAACGAGTATGACGAAAATGGAAACATGACTTACAATGCTGGTACTCATAAATTGATACCTGTAAAAAGCAGATTTCAAGGAAAAGACGCGATGGGTCATGCTGACTATTTGCGTAGGGTGTTCCCTGACGGCTCTCAAAGATATGTTGGCAACTACATCAACTTCTCGCTAGAAAACTTCAGCGTCAGAGAGGAAGGTTCGTTGAGGCATCTCTGCGAGAGGGCTAGAGAAAATTACTTAATAGAAGACAATCAAAACAATGATGGTGATGGCGTTCTATAATGAGAGTGGAAAATATCAAAGAAGTTCTACTGGAACTGGGTTATACTAATATAACTGAGAATCATAAAGAATTTAGAACTCGCCCGATATACAGAGACTCTGACAACAACACGTCGCTGTGCATAAATAAAAGCAATGGAAGGTTTGTAGATTTTGCCAGAAACATTAGCGGCAGTTTCGACGACTTAGTTAAGCTGTCTCTAAAGTTAAAAACGATAGACGAAGCTAGAACTTGGCTTTCGAAAAACTCTGTTGCTGTTTCTATAGAAAGAGTTGAAAAGCCTGAAATTCGTATGGGAAAGACTTACAAAAAAGAATTACTAAATAAACTTAGACCAGATCACTCCTACTGGGAGGGCAGAGGTGTTTCAACCTATTCTGTATCTGAGTTTAAAGGCGGCGTTAGTAAAGCAGGTAAAATGCAAGACAGATATGTGTTCCCAATATTTAACGCCTCAGATGAAATTGTTGGGTTTGCTGGTAGAGATTTGCTCACAAACTCAAGCAGTATGCGCCCGAAATGGAAGCTTATAGGCGACAAGTCAAAGTGGAAATACCCATTTTTTCTTAATTATAAATTAATAAAAGAGCAGAAAAGTGTTATAATAGTAGAGAGCATAGGTGATATGCTTGCTCTATGGGATTGTGGGTTTAAAAACGTAGTTGTGTCTTTTGGTCTAGATTTAAGCTCTGCCTTGATTAGCTCGTTTATTAGGTTTGATCTAACAAACATAGTCGTAGCTTTTAACGACGATAGTAAAAACAGTGGCGCAGGAAACAAAGCCGCTGAGAAAGCGCAAGCAAAGCTTTTGAATTACTTCGACCCACACCAAATCAGTGTTTCGTTACCAACAGGCGGAGATTTTGGAGAGATGTCTAAAGAGCAAATAACAGACTGGATGGGAAAAACTAATGGCTGAACAAAAAAAATACGTCTCTGCGTCAACGATGAAATCGTTAGAGCAATGTAGTTGGAAATACTATACTGCCAAGCATTTAAAAGTACCCGAAAAAAACAATGACGGCGCAAGGCGTGGCACTATTTGCCACGCTTTACTTGAGTACCTGCAAAACGAAAAACATAAGGCCAACTATAACCGCATAATTAAGGCTAACGACATAAACGGAGACGCCGCTTGTCTAAGGCTAACCAGAAGGCATTTTGAAGTAGCAGACATGGATGACAAGTCGGAAGATAATTTTGACTTGGTTAAGAAAATGATAATGGTTGGCTTAAAACACGATTTCTTTTGTACCGAAAATGGCGGTAAGCTAGGCAAAGCGGAAACAGACTTCTTAATAGAAAACGAAGACCCACCATATATAATTAAAGGTTATATTGATAAACACGCTTTATATGACAAGGGTAAAACCCTTAAAATCATAGACTATAAAAGCAGCAAGAAGAAATTTAGTAAAGCCGATTTGGATGGAGAGAGGCAAGCAATGATGTATACGTTGGCTTCAAAAAGTCTTTGGCCCAAAGTTAAACGAATAATTTTTAACTTCTTATTCCTCAAGTTTCCTAAGCAACCAATACAGGAGCTTGAATTCTCAGACGAAGCGTTAAAAGGTTTTGAGCATTACATTTCAAGAGTGTTTAATATTGTAAATAATTTTACTAAAGAAAAGCACGCTGTAGCTAATTTTGCTGCGGATAGCGATAAAAATTCGTGGCTTTGTGCTGCTGGTAAAACTTGGGTTTGCCCACAAAGAGACCCGTACAAGTATTACGTTTTGCTTGACAATGAATCAAGAATACTGGATTCTAGTATGAAGAAGAGCGGGCTAAAAGCCGAGAAAGGGCAAAAGATAGAAAAAAGAGAGTACGAAGGTTGCCCCAGATGGCATGGAGAGTTCGCGCAAAGTGAAGCAAACAGCAATGATCCATTTAATTTCTGATGACAGTACCATTTTTTAAATCACACTATTCGATAGGCAAATCTATCTTAACGCTGGAAGAAGAAGGTTCTTCTATTAAAGGTGGCCCTCAATCAATTATAGACCTTTGTAAAGAAAATAAGCTAGAGGATTTGTTTTTAGTGGACGACTCTATGAGTGGATTCTTGCAGGGCTACTTAAATTGCGAGAAAGCAGGCATTAACTTTAGATTTGGGCTAAGAATTAGTGTGTGTGAAGATTTAGACGAAAAGAACGAAGAGCAAAGAAAGAAAACCTCAAAGATCATCGTTTTCGCAAAGAACAAAGAGGGCTATAAAAAGTTAATCAAAATATATACTGAAGCCGCGCAGAAAGGGTTTTACTATGTCCCTAGAACAGACTACAAATCACTGAAGAAGCACTGGAGCGACAAAGACCTTAACATGGTTGTTCCATTTTATGACTCGTTCTTGCATTTAAATACTCTTCACGGCTACATGTGTATGCCTGACTTTAGTTTTTGTAAGCCTGTTTATGCTGTTGAGCAAAACGACATACCTTTTAATTATCTAATAGAAAAGAGAGTAGAAGAGTATTGCAAAGACGATAAGTGCTTAAATGTCAAAAGTGTTTTTTACAATAAGAAAGAAGACTTCAAAGCGTTTTTGACCTTTAGGTGCATTAACAACAGGTCAACTTTAGACAAGCCTAATTTAGACCACATGACTAGCAATGAATTTTGCCTCGAAAACTGGAAGGAAATAAATGCCTAAAACTTGGGATTGTTGTAATTTTTTAAATGAAAATGATTTGCTTGAAATTCGAGTAAATCAACATTGGGATCACGTTGACCACTTTATCATACTAGAAGCTGGGCAAACTCATACGGGAATGCCCAAGCCGTTTTTGTTTGATAAGCAAAGATTTGAAAAGTATTCCTCAAAAATAATTTACGAGACGATAGACACTGTTGACGAGCTTCTTGATGACTTGCCTAATTTAGATTCTCAGGCCCAAAGTTATTTGGGGATGAATCGCTTTAATCAAAATAGCCCCGACTGGGTAAGAGACCACCTACAGGGAAATCACCATGTGAATTTACTCAAAAAACACGGAGCCGATTTAGAAGATGTAGTTCTAATTACGCCTGTGGATGAAATAATTTCCAATCAGGCGTTTTTCTTAATGAATCAAATCTTTGAGGATAAAAAGCCACTGTTCACCCTAAATAATTATGTTACAAGGAACAAAGGCCCAGTTAGACCAATGTTTGGGTTTAACATGAGGTTTCATTTTCACAAGTTAAACCTATACAAGAACATACAATGCTGCGGTCAAGTGGCTGAATACAGCACGCTTTTAGAAGCTTGCCCGACAGTAGCTAGAAGTTTGAGCGCGTCAACTCATCCTTGCTTGGGGCCAGACATGGGCTGGCATTTTTCTTGCATGGATGACGGAACTGGAGAAGTCATTTTTCAAAAGTACAGTAGTTGGGCGCACTCGAAAGATGCAGGACACGGCGAAGGCAACAGTTATTACGACATGAATACGCCAGAAAAGGCTTTAACTAGGGTTAAAAGCGATTTTGATCATTTAACGCAAAAGGTGGAAATTAATTACGAAAATCACCCCGCTTATTTGGTCGATAATCAAGAAAAATTCAAGCACCTTATAGCTTGACTTGCGTGCAAGTTTCATATAGTCTTGGATTATGAAATCTGGGATGATTCAGAAAGTTAAAATCGTAGGCAAAAGCTGGGGCAAGGAAGAGTGGTTTGCCAATAATGAGGCCGAAGATTACTGCGGAAAAGTTCTTACGATTTTAAAAGATCAGAGTACCTCCATGCATTATCATGCAGATAAGCATGAGACATTTTATGTTTTAGAGGGAACGCTTCAGGTTGACTGGATTGATACTAAAGAAGGAATTGTAAACACAACTATAATTGCCTCTGGCAACGCTATGGAAATGCCGCGAAACAGACCACACAAGTTGATTGGTAAGGGCGGTAATGTTAAATTAATTGAAGCAAGCACCTTTCACCGCGACGAAGATAGCTTTAGGATATACAGATAATGGACGAACATTTACTTAGATACGACAAAGAAAAGACTTACGTCTTTATTGACTGTGAGACTTTAAACTTATGCTTGAATAGCTGCCATAACCTGCCTTGGCAGATAGGAATGATTAAAGTGGTTGGCGAAAAAGTGGTAGACCAAAAAGATATTTATATAAAATGGGATACCGATCTAAAGATTAGTGAGGATGCCGCTAAAATAACTAGGTATGACCAAAAGAAAGTTGATCGTCTTGGAGTAAAACCTGAAGAGATTTTCGCTACCGTTGAAGACTGGCTAGACTCTTGCGATTACATAGTTGGCCACAACACGCTGGGCTTCGATGTTTATTTAATTAAAGATTATTATAAATTCATGGGCAAGTCTTGTAACCATCTCTACCCTAAATTTATAGATACTCATTGCATTGCGAAAGGGGTTAAGATGGGTGTTCCTTATAAGTCTGGCGACGACCTTATGGAATACCAGTACAAAGCTTTAAACACCTTCCAGAAAGGCGTCAAAACGAACCTGACCGCTTTAGGTAAAGAGTTCGATATAGACGTTGACTACAATAACTTACATGACGCAGTTAATGATTTAATATTGAACATTGAGGTATGGAACAAGCTTAAATGGCAAATAGAAATTTAATATGGAAAACTTTACTACATCTTTTGACGATTATAACCTAGAAATTCACGGGGTTAGATTGCCTCAGTTTGAGATAAGCAATGAATACAAACACAGAGCTCATGTCACTGAAGACTGCAATAACTATGATTTCCTAAGAAAACTCTGCCTCAATGGGTTTTCTGAGTTGCCAGTGAAGAAAGGGACAAAGGCTTACGATAAGTATGTAGACAGAATTAAATATGAGCTTGAAACCCTTAGAGATTTGGGGTTCATTGATTACGTTCTCCTTGTCTGGGACGTAATTAACTTCTGCAAAGAGAATGACATACCAGTTGGTCTTGGCCGTGGTTCTGCCGCTGGAAGTATCGTTTTATATCTTATTGGTGTGACTGGTATAGACCCAATTGAGCACGATCTATATTTTGAGAGGTTTATTTCAAAAATTCGCGCTAAGAAAAAAGAGGTTGATGGGATTACCTACCTTGACGGCTCATTGATGTGTGACGTTGATTTAGACATTTGCTACTACCGTCGCCAAGAGGTTATCAAATACCTTGACGAAAAGTTCGTTGGTAAAACTTCAAAGATTCTCACGCTCAACACTTTAAGCGGTAAACTACTAATGAAAGAGTGCGGTAAAATTGTCACCGAGAAGAACGAGACTGAGATGAATGAGGTGTCTGGGCTCATTCCCAAGACATTTGGTCAGGTAATGGACATAGAACAAGCTTACGAAGAAGAGGATAAGTTCAAAGCTTGGTGTGACGACAATAAAGAAGCTTACAATGTAGCCTTAAAACTCAGGGGGCTAATAAAAAACAAGGGCGTTCACGCCTCTGCTATATCGCTTTCTTATGACGCTATGGAGGATACTTGCCCCGCCGAGCTTACTTCAGCCAAAGACGCTGGGGTTACATCGTATGACATGAATTGGATTTCAATCTTCAATGTGAAACTTGACCTTTTGGGTCTCAGAAGTGTTTCCGTTGTTGATGACGTATGCAAGCAAGTAGGTATTAAAGTTACTGATATTGATTTAAATGAGCCCTTGATTTATCAGCAATTACAAGATTTGCGTTCGCCACACGGGGCTTTTCAAATTGAAGCGGACACCAACTTCAAAGTGTGTCAAAAAGTGAAACCTAAGAACCTAGAGGAACTAAGCGCTGTATTGGCTTTGGCCCGACCAGGCGCTATGAACTTTACCGACCAGTACGCTAACTATACAAATAATGACGTATACGAACCCATACACCCCTTCTTTGATGACATTCTTAAAGAAACAGGCGGAGTAGCTCTATATCAAGAGCAGCTAATGAAAATGGCTCACAAGATTGGCTTTACGCTTGATGAAGCGGAAATCTTGAGGCGTATCGTTGGCAAGAAAAAGCGGTCAGAGGTTGTAAAGTGGAAGAAAAAAATCAAAGACAAAATCAAAGAAAATAACCTAGACGAAGAAATTGGTAACATCCTTTGGCAGATTCTTGAAGACTCCGCTAATTACTCATTCAATAAAAGTCACAGCGTGAGCTACGCAGCGCTTGCGGCTTCTACTGTCTACCTAAAGTTTAAGTACCCACAGGAGTTTTTCTTGAGCTTGCTAAAAATGAGCAGGCATGAGCCTGACCCGATTAGTGAAATCTCAAAAATCCACAAAGAGATGGACTTGTTCAATATCAAGCTTTTGCCGCCGCATTTAACCAAGTCGAACATGGACTTCTCAATTGAGGGTGGAGATATACGCTTTGGACTGCTTTCGATCAAAGGAATCTCAGACAAAGCAGTAGAAAAAATTAACGACTTTAAAAGCGAATACTCATCTAAATTTGATGTGTTTTGTGCTGCTAAAGAATCAAAACTTAATGTTGGTGTTCTCTCCGCCTTGATTCAAGCTGGGGCTCTGGAGGGCTTCAAGCAGTCTAGGAGCAAGGTTGTATTAGAGGCCCAACTCTGGAACATCTTGTTGGCTAAAGAGAAGAGGTACGCAATTGAGCTCACTGAAAGATTCAACCATGATTTAGTTGAGATTTTGAAGTACCTGAGAACATTCAAGAACGAAAAAGGAAAACCCATAATTCCAGAGTCTAGGTACGAGACAATAAAGAAAAAATATATTCCTTATCTAGAAATTTATACTAAAAACAGCAAGTCTGAGTCGTTTGCTAATTGGTATTACGAAAAAATGCTATTGGGATACACTTACAACAAAACACTTAAAGACATATTCTCAAGCAAGAGATCAGGTCTTATCTCGGTTCGCTCGGTAAATGGGCTCGCAGAGCGAAGCAAGGTAGTTTTCATCGGTCAGGTAGATGACTGCTGGAAGGGTAAGTCTAGAAATGGCAATAAGTATTACAAAATGGAGGTGTCTGACGAAACAGCATCAACCACGGTAATGATATTTAATGACAGAATGGACGACTGCCAGTCGCAGAACAACGGGCTACCCAAGAAAGGTCAAATTGTGATCGTAAAAGGATCGACAGTAGACGGAGCGGTATTCGCTAACTTAATTGGAGTTCAAGACAATAAAGTATATACTAAACTGTCTGAGCTTAAGAATTGACAAACACACAATAAAAGAGTAAGATAATAAAATGATTAGCTTTTATAAACCACAAGCCTCAAATAATGGCACGGCTTGTTCGTTTTACATGAACAAAGACGGCGATTTCTTTTCAGAGTTACTTAAACAAAAGACTTGGGACGCCAATCGTAAAATCGGGACTTTCAACAAAGACACCAAGGTTTCGGTTAAATGGAGTCAGCTAGAATTAGCCGAAATGCTGAACCTACTGGAAGGTAAGCAGCCTAAGTTTAGCGCTTTCCACAAAAGCCAGAAACAAGTAGTAAAAGTGCTTTTTGCCAAATCAGACAAGTATGACGGAGCATACAGTTTGAACGTCACAAGAGAAGCAAGCGACGACTCAACAAACCAGCAAAAATATTTTCTAGGCGTCTACGCTAATGAAGCTGTTTTACTCAGAGAGCATCTTAGGTACTTACTGCAAGAAAGCTTTAGGGTTAACGATGCTAAATTTAGTAATCAACAAAGCAAAAACGATTTTGGAAAAAAAGAAACTCAGGGTAGAGGGCAAGCCGCCTACGGTTCCAAAGTGCAAGATGAAGATGACGATATGGAATGGTAATGAAGAAGAAAAAAGTATTACTTCAAACAGATTTCGCTCTGGGCAAAACTGGCTTTGGAAGAAACGCCAAAGCCATACTTACTTATCTGTACAAAACAGGTAAATACGATCTAGTTCATTACTGTTGCGGAACCCCGCATACTTCTTTACAGCACAAGATGCTGCCTTGGGCTTCTGTTGGTTCCCTGCCTGACGATAAAGGAGAACTAGCTAGAATCAACCAAGACCCGAACCTAGCGAAAAGAGCTTCCTACGGAGAGTATTACTTAGACAAAGTAATAAAAGAGCACAAACCAGACGTTTATATTGCCGCTCAAGATATTTGGGGTATTGACTTCGCTATCAATAAGCCTTGGTATAAAAAAATTCATTCTGTTCTCTGGACGACTTTGGATTCATTGCCAATTCTACCTTCTGCATTAGATGCCGCCAAAAAAACAGATAACTTTTGGGTATGGAGTAACTTTGCCGAAAAAGAAATGAAAAAGATTGGTTTTGACCACGTTAGAACCGTTCATGGCGCAGTGGAATCTAAAACTTTTAAAAGACTTTCTGAAAGAAACAGGCTAACTCTAAGGGCTGTTCAAGGAGTGCCTACTGACGATTTTATCGTTGGGTTTGTTTTTAGAAACCAGTTAAGAAAAAGTGTTCCCAACCTACTTGAAGGGTTCAAGCTGTTTAAAGAGAAAAACAGAGGTGTTAAAGCAAAGCTGTTGCTGCATACTCACTATGGTGAAGGCTGGAACATTCCAAAGCTAGCTAGAGAGTATAATATCAGTGATGAAGAAATTTTAACTACTTACGTTTGTAAGGCTTGCAATAAATACTCAGTCCAGTCATTTAGGGGGCAGGAAGTAAACTGTAATTTCTGCAAAGCAGAAAAAAGCTGCAACACCACAAGTGTCGGGCACGGGGTAACAGAAACTCAGTTGAATGAAATTTATAATTTCATGGATGTTTACTGTCACCCATTTACTTCAGGTGGGCAAGAAATTCCCATTCAAGAAGCAAAGATGACCGAGTTGATTACTTTGGTTACGAACTATAGCTGCGGCGAAGAAATGTGTGAACCCGAAGCGGCTTCTCTGCCATTAAACTGGAGCGAGTATAGAGAACATGGCACAGAGTTCATCAAAGCCTCTACCAAGCCTAATTCTATTTGTAATCAGCTTACTAAAGTCTTAAAAATGAAGCCCAAGCAGAAAGAGGTTATGGGTAAACAAGCTAGGCAATGGGCTTTGGATAATTTTTCTACCGAAGCTGTATGCAAGGTCTTGGAAGATTTTATTGATAACGCAGAAGAAGTTAATTACGATTTTGAGTTTGAACAACGCAAAGGTAATCCAGATTATGTCGTGCCTGAAATTGAAAGCGACAGCGAATGGATTCTGCACATGTACAAAAATATCCTTAATTATGAAAACGTCGATGAAAATGACGACGGGTTCAAGCACTGGATGAAGGAGATTGAAAAAGGCGCACCTAGAGAAAAAATTGAAGCTTATTTTAAGCAGGTAGCGAAGCAAGAGCAAACTCAATCGATAAAATTTGAAGACACTTTAGATAAAGATGACAAAGGCCGCAGGATTTTATACTGTATGCCAAAAAGTGCTGGCGATATTTTCTTATCAACCAGCTTATTTAAGTCTATAAAAGAAACCTACCCAGACCATAATCTATATGTAGCCACTGAACCTCAATTTGCAGAACTGCTGAAAGGCAACGAATACGTTCACAAAGTCATACCTTTTGCAGAGCAATTTGAAAGTCATTACTTTACAGAGGGGGCAGGAGAAAATGAAGGGTTTTTTGAAATTTCCTTTATTCCTCACATAACTACGCAAAAGTTTCAGTCTTACCAGCACAACGGTAAAGACGTAATTAATTACAAAGATTTGAAATATGCACATCATTGAGTCATACGCAACGCATTGCGGGTTGAGGATCGACAAGCCTTGGATATACCAAAGCTACTACCCAATGAGTTATAAACATTACATCACCTTACAACCAGCGGGTGGTGAAGACGTTAGAGACTATGAGTATTGGGATGAGGTAATTCAATACATTCAACCTGAGCTAGAAAAGCGAGATATCAAAATCTTGCAATTAGGCATGGAAAAAGATAGAGCCCTGCCAAACTGCGTCCACACACAGGGAACAACAGACTTGTCTCAAGTGGCTTACTTAATCAATGGCTCAATGCTTCACTTGGGCGTTGATAGCGTGGGTATTCACATGGCTTCAGCTTATAGCAAAAAAATAGTTGGACTGTACTGCAACCAGTGGACTAGATCAAGCGGCCCTTACTGGACTGAACCAAAAGACGTAATTTTGCACGAACCAAACAGAGACGGGATCAAGCCTAGCTTTTCTTTGCAAGAAGAGCCTAAAACAATTAATGAAATTTCTGCGGAAAAAGTAGCTCAATCTGTGTTAGACTTATTGGGTATAGATCATAAAATACCTTACGAGAGAGTCCATATAGGCAAGAACTATAGCGACATCAACATTCAAAACATACCAACCTCAGTCGCTAGGATCGGCAACACAGCTTTGGGGCGTCACCCAGTGATAGTTAGGATGGATGTGGAACACAATGAAGAGATGCTGGAAGAGCAATTAAAACATTCAGTTTGTGTTGTATGTGCTGAAAAACCAGTAGATAGAACCATCCTTAGTAATTACAAACATAGAATCCAAAATTTTGTTTATTACTTAGATGAAAACCATGACACTGATTTTGTAAACTTTCTTCACTCAAACGCAATTCCTTATAGCTTGCTTACAAAACTTGATGGCGAAAAGCTTGATATGATTAAACTGGAATACTTAGATTACAGTTTTATATTTAAGAAATATTATGACAAAGAAGCTGCGGAAAACCTAAAAGCCAAAGACTTGTCTAAATACTTTTTCAAAACAAGGAAAAAAATTCTAAAAGACGGCAAATGTTACAATAGCATCTCCAATCTTAAAGCGGGAGTTGCTATGGAATCTGTAAACGACTTTTCTTTTACCCCTGTAACAGAAAACCCAGAATTTTGGGAGTTTTTAGATGAGGCTTATGTCGTTAAAAAGCTTGACTAAGGCTCAAGGATAATCTAAACTTGTATTCATGACTAAGAAAGCTGAAGCTAAAGGTATCGTCCGTATCAAGAGGGACAAGGACGGGTTGATAACTGAGCCAAAGGTTGATTATGTGTTCGATGAAAACGGCTTTATCGATTGGCGTAAAATGCTTAACGATGATTGGCTTTACCCAAACCCAACCAAAAATTTACGGACTACAGATGTCTCCAAGCTCGAAGACAATGACCTCTGCGTTCTTTTGCAGGGCTACAAAGAGTTGGCTCAAATTCGTGGCTATACCGATGTTACTTATGATGTGAATTCTCCTAGTCCAGATTATGTAATAGCAACATGCAGTATTACTTGGAAACCGAATTACGAAACAGAGAACGAAGCAGTTATTTTTTCAGCAATCGGAGACGCTTCTCCAGCAAATACAAACGGCTTTGGGGCTTTATATCTTGGGCCTATGGCAGAAAATAGAGCGTTTGTTCGTTGCGTCAGAAGTTTTCTCAAGATTGGCATTGTAGGACGTGATGAGCTTGCTGCTAATGCTGCGGCCTCAAGACCTGTGACTTCTCAGCCTGTAAGTGGTTTAGATGATACTGGGGTAAGCGCTAACCCTATCGACATGCTCAACTCTTTGATGTCTGAAAAAGGTGTTACCTTTGCGTCGGTCAAAAAGAAGCTTGTTGAAGAAGGGTATTCTGACGCAAGCGGGATGCAGTCTGTTGAGCAGATTCCCAAAATCAAAGCTTTCGAGCTTATAGAAAGACTCAAAAAAGTTAAGTCTTAGGGTACTGAGTTTTGACCTGTTGAATAAAATTAGTTAGCTCGTCTAGCTTTTCGGAACGACCCATATGAAACTCAGTGATGGCTTCAAACTGTTTTTCGATTGGCCATTTAGACAATATTGTTTTTTGTCGGTTTACCTGAGCTTCCTTATTGTCAATTTCGGAGCTTTGATTATCCCACTTGTCTTGCAGTTCTTCAAGTGTGGGTTTTGATGCTGAGTTTTCATCACTCCAGTATAGGTCGTCATAATCATTATTTTTAACAACCCATTCGTGCTCTGAATAAAAAGTCGATAATATTTTTAAAATGTCCATTAGTAAGTTATTCCTTGCGCTTCTATTTCAGTTACAGTCATGTATGACCTAGATACGTCAAGGCCATAGGGGTTCGCGTTTGTAGAGTTTCTATTAAGATACACCGTAGAGAAAGAGCTATCGCTTCTACCAAGCCTTATTCTCCAAGTTTGATTGCTAGTCGTCCCAGCGGTCACAACGTAGCTTAGAGTGGCCATTTGACCCATTGTAGGCCCAATAAGACCAAAATTCCAAACTCTTCTAGGGGTGGTTTCTGAGTCCTTAAACAAAGCAACAACCGCAGCACCCCAAAAGTCATTTTCTAAAGAAAGCTCGCAAGACACAATCAAAGAGCTTGAAGAGTGTATCGCTGATACGGTGGTGGTTGCTATTTCATAGCCTTGCGTGTTGTTCGGGGCGGTCTGAGAAATACCCGCGTTTATCCCAAGGTGATCTGTTATGTCTTTCACTGTGTGCTGAATAAGCCTTCTAGGCTCCGCAGCTAAAGCTGGAACCAGCGGATCAAAGTAGAGCTTAGAATAGCCAAGCTCATTTTGTACCCTTACTTCGTGTTTGCCGAGTGTTGAGTCTATAAGGGGAACGCTACCTGTTATTTTAACGTCACTCACTGATGTGAAGTTTGCGGCTATTTCGTTTTGAAATTTATCAACGAAAAGAACGCCTGTAACCTGATCCAGATTTGTACCAGCAATCTCAAAAGCATTTGTTGGCAAACCGTAAGAAGGAGTTATTGAAGACCCCGATGGTAAAGAAATAAATTGTATATTAGATGACATTTTATGGTGTTGGGGCTATAAACTCAAAGCTTCCGTTTGTGCCCGTAAAGTTAAAATCATTTAAATTAACATTAACAGAGTGAGTTTGATTATTGTAGTTATTGTCTCCAGTGTTTGTAAATGACACGAATGGGTGAAAAGCCCCGCTTGATTCAACAAATTGACCGCTTGTTATGTGTCTTGATTCTGAGCTAGATGTTAAATTCAACCTATAAGCATTCATTAGGTTATTGCCACTTATAGTGATTTGATCTGTTTTCGTGGCCCTATTTTTACTCATTCCTAGAATTGATGGAGCTTTACCAGAAACGAGCACTGAATTATAATTAGGTATATTTATGATTGAATCTGCAAAACTATCTAATTTGCTTAAAGTTTCTCCTTCAAATTGAGACACTAAAAATGGAGTACCTGACCCTATCATTACTGAATTTATCGTGGCGTATAAAACGCTTACTCCAGTTGAAATATCAGAAGACAAAGAAGAATTATCTAGGCTTGCGTAGCCATATTCTCTAGCGTTACCGTCAAAAGAGGGCCGCGTGGATACTATGAATGTTTTTGCTGTGCTATATGATCCACCTCCTTCAATTTTATCAACGCCCCTTACGCCAAGGAGGCTTCTGGCCTGCGCTGCGTTAACGGCCTCTACGATAACTGTTTCTGCGTGCTCAAAAGTCGTTGTAGATATGCCTGTAATTGTAGGTATGGGGTAAAAGAAGTCAGCAGATGCGTGAGTTCCGTTTATATCTCCAGTATAGCCGCTAGCAATCAACTGAGACCTGACTATCCCTCTTGGGACACTTACGGTGTTGCTGTTTAAACCAGTAGCCGTTGTGGTTGCTTGAACATGAGTTTGGTCATAGCCAGAAAATAGAATTTTACAGTTTTGCACTTGAGGGCCAGTAACAGTTATGCTGTCTTGATACTTACCAGCGCCACTTGATAAAGCTGATATAAAAGGTGATTTTATTTTTAGATTTTGACTAGTGACAACCTCCTCTATTATCGTAGCATTGTAATTACCTTCAGAGAAAAATCCTGTTTGATTTTGAACCTTGATTGGGTGTCCGTCTAGAGCTTTTTCTGGAATTAAGAAAGACAAACCAGAAGTACCACTAGCAACTAGATTGTTATTAGAAACAAAAAGGTCTTCATCATGGCCAGTAATTACAATTCTATTTACCCTATGCAAAGAGTTGCCTCGCAAAAACCCTGACTCTCCAAATTTTAACCCAGAAGAGTGACTGTTTGCGTCTAACGAAGCTTCCATATTTGGTTCTTCTATTGTAATTTGTGTGGTAAATTGACCGCCTCTTGATTTTACAGTTACATTTTTTTGATCTCCAGAAGCTATGTCAAAAGGATTTGTAAATACAACCGCGTTGTCAGACTCAATATAATATTTAGACTCAACGTTTTGTACGGTAACACCAGTTGTTTGGCCAAGGTAGGCTCCGCTTATCAACGCGCTTTCGCCCCATTTTAGTGATGAATCTGAAATGCCAGAAAACGATGGTTTTCCATAAAACCTATATTCCTTTTCTCCAGTAAAATAATTTATTCCATTGTAAAGAATTACTTTATTTAAATCAGGCAAGCAACACGGAACCGTAACAGAGACCTGAGTAAATGAGCTATTAAAAGACGAATTTATAGTAGGAACTTGATTACCAGTGGTATTGAAAAACACCTGAGTTGACTCTGGATATATATTTACCCCAGTCACTGTCAAAGTTTCTCCTTCTACAATTTTTTTATACATATCTATCCACCTTTATTGTTCCGCTGCCTAAAGTGTGCAAGCCAAGCGAGGTTGTGAATGATCCGCTCACGTATCTTAAATTATATGTGCCAGCCGTTAAATCTCCAGTCCAAGAGTTTTTAAGATTTTCATAAAAGACTACTTTTCCAAATTTTTGTTCGCCGTTGTGAAATTTCAAACATGAGGTAGTTAAAGTTGTCTCAAAACCAGTGCAAATAGAATTAACAGTGTCCTCGAACCTAGTTATTGTATTTTCAGGTAAAGCCAGTACGCCCGTTGTATCATAAATTAATCTATTCCTATTAAAGTTAACTTGCATGGACGTGGTTGGGCAGGTCACGCTAACATTAGCGCCCGTGTAGTTACCGCTTATTTGTGGGTTGTAACCTACATAATAACGTTTATTTACATAACCAGTGACGCCTTGGTAATATAAAACCCCATTGTAACCACTAAACACGGCAGAATTACTAGGTGTGTTATAATTTATATTGTAAGTCTCTTGTCTGCTGGCTAATTCATTTATTAATACGCCACTTGCGTAAAAATGGCTTATTAAAGGCGTTAAATTAGTCAAAGCATCTGATAAACTAGCCCCAGTCGCAATAACAACATCTAATTCAAATTGACCAGTTTCTACCCCAGTGGTAACAGAGTAAGATTGAGTTGTAAAATTACCATATATACCCGATTGAGTCTCGTTTGTGGCTGAGATTAAAGTGTTTAGCTGACCTGTAAAGACCGAGATCAAGCTGCATGGAGAACTACTGCTACTTGTTAAGCTAGAGCTAGTGGTGTTGCTAGAGCTAGTGCTGCTAGTTGTGGCGCTACTTGAACTTGGAGCAGTTGAGCTACTTGTTCCAGCGCTACTGCTTGTCGCGCTACTTGAACTTGGAGCAGTTGAGCTACTTGTTCCAGCGCTACTGCTTGTGGCGCTACTTGAACTTGGGCCAGTTGAGCTACTTGTTCCAGCGCTACTGCTTGTGGCGCTACTTGAACTTGGGCCAGTTGAGCTACTTGTTCCAGCGCTGCTACTTGTTTCTGATACGCCGTAATTACCAGAAATACATTCATCTCCACTTATTTCATTGATTGAAAAGACGCTATCGCCACCCATGTTTGAATGACTTGCGCAATAAGGGAAAATAGTTGTATTTATGGATTCTTGAGCGCGGTATTCTGGCACATGAAATTTAACTGAAGCACCAGGTTGACCTCGCACGCCATAATGATATACGCCCTCTCCAGTTCCTAGCGCAGTACCCCCATCCCACGTACCGTTAGGAGTTTCAGAAAAATTAAACGGATGAGTAGAATTTGTTGAGTCTGATAAATCAAACTTATAGATTTTCATTCCTGTGGGATTCACCCCACAGTCATTATGGTAATCAAAACTTTCGGCAACATCTTGCGCCCAACCAACTATACCAGAGCCACTAAAAAAGAATTCATTTTGGCCACCATAATAACCACCGTTATTGGCTACTTTTACATAATATGTTACATGTGGTTCAGACATTTTAGCAGTATCCGTAGAAATATCCAGTTTCGTATAAGTTCACGATCTCTCCAGTATTAAAATATGAAGGATCACCAGTAGTACAGTAGCTTCTGTTATCGTTTATTTCACCGCTAATTAAATTATTAACGGCGCTCACTGTTTGGCCAGAAAAAGTTAAAGTCGTAGAGTCAGTAGGAGAGCCTGTAACAATCGCAAATCCACTTGTTAAAGAATGCTCGCCATTCCATCCAGCAGGATAAAGCTGCTGCATACCAGAGTAATGTATAGCATGCCAAGTATTCCCAAAGCTTAAGTTGGTAAGTTCTACGGAGGGAAACGGGAAAGAAATGCCGCTAGAAAAACTATAACTTTCAAAATTGTCAATTATTCCAGTGGAAGTGGAAATTAAATTATACCCAGAATATGCGCCAGTCGAATCGAGCATGGCGTTTATTGCTGCGATATTGTCTGCGGCAGCATAACCGCTAAAAGAAACAGTTACAGCCTCTCCGCTGCTTGTCGAGCCTATAATACCAGAAGTAACTCCGCCATCTAAAGCCTGACAGCTTAAATTTGTAGTAGCGATATAACCTGAGTAGCTTGCTAGGTTGTTGTTTCTTAATTGAGTTATTAAAGGTAGTAATAAAGGGTTGCCTACAACTTCACCAGTATATGTTCCAGCAGATGTAAAGCTATTGTTTTCGGTAATTAAGCCAGTCACCTCGGAAATTACGTTGCAAACCCTTGGGCCTACCTTGTATGACGTGCTTGGGTTATAGGCTCCATATAGCCCTTGAGTGTATATACCATTGTTAAATTTATTATAAGCGTTTGTTGTTGCTGCGCTTTGAGATAGCCCAAAGCCTTTTATAGTATATTCGGATTGAACTGTTTGAGTAATATTTGAATCTTTAGTGAGGTCAAATGCTATTCCTCCAGCGGCTATATTGCCTCCCGAAAATTCTAAACATATTCTGTCGGCATCACCTGTAGTTAAAAGTTGGTAATTTTTAGTGTTTAAAAGAGAACTAAAACCTTCACTTGATAGCTCACCAAGATATTTTATCCCGCTTGTCATGAAAGTTTCGTAATTGAATGAATGACTAACGTTATCTAGTATTTGTACAAAATTTTCTCCTGTTACTGACACTCCGCTTTTTGAAGCAACAACATCATGAAGACCCGTTTCTAACCCAGTTACAGGGGTTATCACTTGGCCGCTTGTGCCCGTAAAAGACACAGGAAATACCTCTACTGCATGTTTGGACACAAATTTAAAACTATCTAAGTCGCTTAATCCAGAGCCTCTTATTGCTATGTTGTCTGTGGCCCCTTTGTTTTTGGTATATTTTTGATTTGGAAACAAGAAAAGCTGTTGGGTTTGATCCGAGCCACTGACTTCTCCAGAAGTAAAATACTTGGTGTCGCTTATTTCAAGAAGCCCAGAGTATAAATCAAAATATAAAAAGTCTTCGTAATTTCCAACAGGAATACTCGCATTTATTAAAGTATTACTCGCGCCAGTGAAGTTAAGGTTTATACCAGTACCTAATCTTATTCCACTGACAGAAGATAAAGCATTACCTAATATTTGAATATCTCCGCCACCACTATTGACAGCAGTAAAACTGTTTATTCTTGAAATAGGTACAAAATTTTCTGTGGTTTGACTTTGTATGCCAGACTCATTGCATGTAACCGTAACAGAAGCCTGTTTTACATTTAGATTGCCAGTGTGCTCTACCGTTGCAAACGCAACAAAATTATCTGAGCCACCCAAAGCTGAAGCCGTTACGCTACCAAGCCTAGTTTGAGAAACGGTATATTCGCCAATCGTAAATCCAGTAGGCCCGCCGCAATAACCACTTTCATGCCCGCTTGTAACAATACCAGAAGCTTGAGCTAAAGAGTTTCCTGTTGCAGTGATAACGCAAACACCAGAAGCACTATTGTGGTCTGTGAATGTTACTTCACCTGTGGTACAACCAGAAAGAACAGTGTCAAAAAATCCACTAGTATTTATAATACCAGTAAGAGCGCTGTAAGCTCCATCGTTACCATCTCCTGTGGCGGTAATATCAAAAACTTCAATGTTATTTTGTTTTTGAAAAGTTACTTTTCCATAGCTAGCTTCTTGGGGAACGACTGCATCTAAAACCGTTTGCGATATCTTACTAAAGTTTGCTTGGCCGTCACCAAATTTAACCCCAGTTACAGAAGTAGCGTCAGTTACTTGGAACTGTATCGTATCCCCTATGTTTCCGCTTACTGGCATTAAGGTATGTCGATTTGTTTAACTACTGTTACGTTAGATGAAGATACTTCACCGTAAGGCGTAACAACTTTTACTGGACCGCTTTTTGCAAATCTTGGCACTTTTACTTTTATTTGCGTTGAGCTTCTTTCTCTAAAAACGTTAGTTCTAATTGTGTTATTAAAATATACTGCGGTTGCTTGATCTAAGTTAGTGCCTTGTATCGTTAAAATTTGAAGAGTGTTTACAGGACCTGGCGCTGTGTTGGTGATTGTCGGAGCAGAGCCGTAGCCATTTTCTTCAATATCTAAAGTTGAAACCACTTTTTCTCCAAAGTTTATGCTAATTTCTTTACTTTGTAATGTGCCATTTACACTCCATAATGTAGATTGACCTCTTATGCCAATGTCTACAGAAATCTGTTTGCCAGTATAAGGAATCGCTTCAACTATATTATAAGTTTCTAAAGACAAAGATTTAATTTTCTCACCATATCTTTGCTCAACTGGGGCTACTCCGCTTATGTTATATACAGGCGTAAAAGAATGAGATTCGTTGTAAGAAACGCCAGCCACCTTGCTGGTGACATCCATGCCTTCTAAAGAAATAGTTAAGTCAGACATTTTATACCAATCCCAGTTTTGATCTGGCAGGATAGTGGGTGAGAATGTCCCAGCGAGGTCTTCGTAAAAATTGAAATTTGCGCTTACTTGTAAAACACCATGAGGGCTAGCATTCCAACTGTATGAATTAAGATACCCAGATTGAATGGTCATGCCGCCCATGTCTATGCTGAAAACGTTTTGGCCTGGCTTGGCGTCAGCCATGTAAAAGGGGTCTCCGCTTTTTGCGTCTACATAATAGCTCAAGCTTAGAGAGCCGTTTTGCCCGTTTGCGGCTAAATAGCTGTCTCCGCCAATACGGTTGATTTGAGTAGACTTGACAAGTTCGTTGGAAAACGACAAAGAAGCAGAATTAGCCAAAATCCCGCTACCGTTAACCTTTAGGCTGATATTATTATAATTATAGTAATCTGCCATTACCCTTGTACCTTTATCCTACATATTTACACCAAGATTTTTTATTTTTTATCGCTAAAACGTGTAAAATAAAGTAAGGAAAAAGGAATATGGGTTCGATATATGACATAAGCGATTACGAGGTTACAAGTTATACCGCAAATGATATTATACACTGCGGCAACTGTTCCAGCCCAACGAGCACACCAAATGGGCGATTCTATTACAATTTAGGTAACGGAAACGGCGCTAGGCCAGAAGCTTCGGGAGGAGAAACCTACTGGGGTGGCTGGACCACTTTCGATAATAAAGCGATCCCCCACTTCTTTTGGATTCCCAGTTACTCTCCAACAATCTCCACAGAGCCAGCAGTCAGAACTCTTAAGTTTGGAGACGGGTACGAGCAAAGAAGCCCAGACGGCATCAACACTAACCTTCTTAAAATCTCTTTGAACTACGATAATAGAGATGAAGCAGAAATTACGGCAATCTCTCACTTTTTACATCAGAGAGGTGGCTCAGAGGCGTTCGCATATTTGCCGCCTTCTCCTTATTCCTCGATGAAAAAATTTGTTTGCAGGCAATGGGACGTTACAATGAACTTTGATAACAACTATTCAATCAAAGTCGATCTAGAAGAAGTAGTGGAATAAAATGGACACCCCAGACGCGCAAAAGTCTTTAAAAAAGATAACAAGGGATGCATCTTCGCTGAATCCTACAGCAATACTGTCTTTATTTGAGATTGATATCACTGATCTTCTAAAAAACAACGAAAGAAGTCTGTTTATTGAAGGTGATGGTGGCAGCGCGTACAGAAACCCTTCTACTGGTAAAACTATATTAAGATTTCATAACAACATTAAGTTGTTTAGGAGTTCTATTTTCTTTAACTCTCAAGAGTATTTAGCTGCGCCAATTCAAATTGATGGCTACGAGATAAGCGCTAAAGGTTCGCCTCCCACGCCAAAAATGTCAATTACAATTGACCCAGAAGGCTTAACTCAAGAGATGCAAAATAGGATTATCTTTATTAAAACAGCCATAAGAGACTTAGATGACCTCGTAGGCTCTAAGGTAACAAGAATTAGAACCTTCACTAAATACATAGACAACTCTAATTTTTACGATGCTGACGGAAATTTGCTAACTAATATTGTTAATCCGCCGCAAGGTTTTGATCCAGACCCAAACGCGCAATTCCCTCCTGACATTTATTTTGTTGACAGAAAATCAGCAGAAACTAAAAACGTGATGGAGTTAGAATTGGCGTCACCCTTCGACACTCAAGACTTAAAGCTTCCCGCTCGTGTTGTAAATGACTTCAACTGCCCTTGGACTTATAGAGGCGAGGGTTGCTGCTACGAGTGGGACCAACAGAAAAACGCCACAGATTCTATTTATGATAAGCCAGATAATGTGAGTCATGAGAACTCGAATTTAGACTGCAAATCTACGCCTAATCCGACTCCAAAAGTAACCTCGAACCCTAACGGTGCAGCCCCTCCAGTAGCTACGCATAACAATGAATTAATTAAAACCATTTTAAATGTAGACGCGATAAGCGTTGACTATGAAAACGGCGTAGCTGAAGAATGGAATTCTAATACCGTCTACCCTAAAGGTCATGTAGCTAGAATCAAAGTAAAGGGCGTAAATTATTACTTTGTTTCAAAGGGTAAGGTAGACGAAGTAGACAACAAAGGCAAAATACCTCCGAACGATAACTTTTGGGTTGCAGATCAATGCTCTAAGACCGTCGAAGGCTGTAGGATCAGATGGGCAAACAACCCAGAGCTAGGGGCGCTTTCTGGACCGTTGCCTTTTGGTGGATTTCCAACTTCAAGGAGGGCAATAGATTGATTTTAAGTGGCCACATTAAAAAACAGATTAAAGCTCAATACGAAAAAGAGTTTCCTAAAGAGTGTTGTGGTTTGATTGTGTCTGATAAAGGCGATTTAATTTGCGTTCCAACTAAAAACGACTCTCTAGAAAAAGATTTATTTAGGGTCAACCCAAGGGATTACCTGCAAGCCTCGAACCTTGGCGAAATAGTAGCTGTCTATCATTCTCACACTAATGGCAACCAAAATTTTTCTGAATTTGATAAGTTTAATAGTATCAGTCATAATATTACTTATGTGATGTACTGCCCCGAAAATAACTCTTTAATTCAATTTTCTCCTTCCTGTGGTGAGTTCAACAACTACATAGGCAGGAAGTTTGAGATAGGCGAATCAGACTGTTATTCTTTGGTGAGATCGTTCTACGAGACGGAGTTAGGTGTAAGTTTAGGACATCATTATAGAGACAAAAACTGGAGAAGCTATTTAAGCGATCTTTTTGAAAAACACTTCGAAAGTGAAGGGTTTTACGAGGTAGATGAATTAAGAAAGTACGACTGCATACTGTTTAGTAGTGGAAAAAACAAGCCATGCTCTCATATATCCTTGTATTTAGGGAATGATCTTATTCTACATCAACCTGAAAAAAGCTACTCTAGAATAGAATCACTAACAGGCAGACACTTACAATTAATTAAGAAAGTCATTAGGCACAAAAATGTCACAGCTAACTAAAATCACTTTTCACGGTAATCTAGCAGAAGCTTTAGATCAAAAAGAATTTGAGCTTAAAGTTAATAATGTAGCCGAAGGTTTGCGGGCTGTTGATATCGTCTCTAAGCGTAAGCTTTCCAAGGCTATCCTTGAAAATGAAAAGCAAAACATTAAATACAAAATCTTAACAGACGAAAAGCCGCTTTTTACTGAAGATATTGATGAGGTTGAAAAGGTGGTCAATTCTGAATTGTTCATAAACAAAAACTATAAAACAATTGATATCGTTCCTGTGCTAGAAGGCGCTGGCGACGACGCTAAAGATGCAGCCTTAGTCGTGGGAGGAGCCATGATGTTTGGGATGGGACTAAATTCGGGTAGTATGTTGATGATGCAGATAGGCGCTTTCGCATTTTTAACAGGAATGAGTAACCTACTAGCAGAACCGCCCGAATTTGAAGACTTTAGAGAAATACAGCAAGTCAACAAAAAGGAATCTTATCTTTTCAATGGCCCGCTTAACACCTATAACCCAGGTGGCCCCGTACCTATTGGTTATGGGCGTGTAATGGTTGGGTCTCTTACCATTGCTTATTCTCACGAGCATGGTGATAGAAAAATCTTTGAGAATGGAGAGTATTACAACTAATGGCTAGCGATCAAGTACAAGGCGTATTTTTTAATGGCGAGACAGGTGTTAGATTCATGTCTAACACTACTGGCTATGTTGTAGACTTGCTTTGTGAAGGTGAAATTGATGGCCCAGTTTGGAGAGAGTGGAAAGATAATGGGTCTAATCAAGAAGGCTCGATTGGTTTTACAAAAGGTGTTACAATCGACTCTTACTCGCTATATCAGCCTTCGGGCGAATTAGCATCTATATACTGGAACAAAACTCCAGTTTACGACAAAGAGTCCGAAAAGTTTAACTACGGAGCGGTTGATTTGGTTACGAATCAGCAAACAATATCTCAAGATGGCTTAAGCTCAAGAAGGCTAGTTCAAATAAACGAAAGACTCAGAGGTCTAGAAAGAAAAACAGGCAGCACGATTGAGTTCACCAAATACCATCGGTACTATACCATAAGAAATAAATACTGCAATAAAGCAATCATAAACTTTAAAATAGGCAGTCTAGGAAACATAGATAGAGACCCTGGTACACCAAGTAATCCTAATGAAACTTATGGCAAACTTAGAGACTCAGATGTTTCTGTTAAAGTTGACTTCAGGGCGAAATATGCTTTAGGCTCGAAAGCACAATACGAAACTGGTGGAGTTGTAAAAATAGAAGGCTCATTATCTTCGCCTTACGCTAGAAGCTTTGAGTTAGACTTGCCGCTGGAAAAGGCTAGAAACTTACAAGGCCGAGGCGATTTTATCGGCTGGGAGATTAGAATCTTCAAAGACAAAGAAGAGCCCACTACCCCAGACACTAGAAATGAAATATTTGTAGATAACATTGTCGAAGAAATTCAAGACTCTTTTATTTATCCGAAATCTTATGTAGTAAAAAATACCTTTGACGCAGAAAACTTTGCCTCCATACCAGAGAGAGCTTACGACATGCGGTTGATGAAGGTTAAAATTCCTAAAAATTATGACCCCATAACAAGAACATATCGTAGCTCTTGGAACGGCGAGTTTTCTACTGAAGCAGTTGGTGAATACGGAGATTTAAATGGCTCCGCTATTGGCACTCGAACTGAAAAGGGCAAGCACTGGACTGATAATCCTGCTTGGTGTTTTTATGATTTAATTACCAACAAGCGATATGGTTTAGGTAAATACGTAGATACTTCGACTTTAGATAAGTGGACTCTTTATGAAATTGCTCAATATTGTGACGAGCTAGTAGAGGATTTTGATGGAGGTTTAGAGCCTAGATTTAGTTGTAATATAATTATTCAATCCCGCGAAGACGCCTATCAAGTCCTCAATGACATGGCAAGCATTTTCAGGGGTATTGTTTATTACAATGGAGGCAATCTTTTCGCGGTTCAAGATTCCCTAAAAGACTCAATATTCCAATTCAACAATACAAGCGTCGAAAATGGTGAGTTTAAATATTCTAGCACCAGCGCCAAAGTTCGACACACAGTCGCTATCGTCAGATACAATGACAAAAATAACAAGTTTGAGCCAGCAGTTGAATATGTCGAAGACGTAGATGCAATTAGAAAATACGGGATCAAGGAAAAAGAGGTTTCAGCGTTTGGCTGCACAAGCAAATCTCAAGCCCAAAGGCTTGGGCGATGGATTCTTGCCACAGAGTCAAATGAGACCGAAACAGTGTCTTTCACATGCGGTCAAGAAGGGGCCATATTGCGCCCAGGAGACGTTTTCAGCGTCTCTGACTCCAACAGGTCTATGACCCGCAGGGGGGGCAGAATAAGGGCTCTAGAGCGCACTAGCGACTCTACTTTCAAGATCGCTTTAGACTCTCAGCTAAAGGGCGGAAAAAGCTGGGATGGCAATAATTTCGTATCAAATGACAATTTAGACGGAAAGATAGAGTACCAGCTAACAGTCTCTACTCCTTCTTTTTATTACGATACCTCTCAGGTTGATTTGGGTAATTCTACCGAAACGAGCTTGATGAGAAACAAGCAAATACAGACGTTTGATATTAGCCCAAATACCGTTTCGTATGACACAAATAGCGGCGTAAGCGTAATTACTGTAAGTGGAAATCTAAACGAAACAGCTTACACAACATCTGGTTTTGATGGTGAGTCATTGTGGAGTATTGCCACTACAGGAGTAAACGACAAGGCCGACACATTTTTCGAAACTTTAAGGCAGCAACAAGAATACAGGGTAATCAATATCAGCGAGTCTGATAAAGGTAAATACGAAATTTCAGCGGCTGAATATGCTAGAGTTAAGTACGGAGAGATAGACAAGGCCACCAAGCCAGTAAATAATGTCACCTTTCAAGTTCCTGCTGCTCCAAGTTTGATCACCCTGACTCAACGACAGCTTACTGCCGAAGGAGCGCCGAACACTAAAATCGTAGAAATAGGTTTAGGAGAAAGCGCTGACCACGCATCTTCTGTTTCTTACTATCAAGTTTATATTAAAAAAGGCTCGGCAAGTAGCGAAACAGATTTTGATTCTTCCGCTAAAATTTACTCTCTCAACGAATTAACTTCTGATTTTATACCAGCTAGTAATGGTGAGTATTATGTATCAGCTTATGCTTACAATGTTCTTGGGCAGTCAAATGGTATTTCTGCCACGGTAGTTTCTATTGACGTAAATAATATTGCTCCGATTAGAGATGTCGCAATAACCCACCTATCTCTCATTGATGATGCGGCTGGCGGGGCAAATCCAAATGAAAGCGACCCGACAACTGATGGTCAAGTAGATTTCTTTACTGACTCAACAGCTAGGCTAAAGTGGAAAACCTCAGTGCCCCAGTTCAAAGGAGCAAACATAGCATTAGACTTTCAATACAAGGTAGAAGTCTACGACGATCATGGACCAAGCAATGTTGTAAGAACAGTCAATAACTACAAGCCTGATGACTCCGAGGGCTCTATCACAACTTTCAATTATACGCTGGCCAATAACTTCGCTGACCATTCTAATGACTACGATCTCATAAAAAGAGTTTTGTCCTTCAAGGTTTTTGCCATGAACGAAGCTGGAGAAACCTCTGCTCCAGATCATGATGTTTTAAAAATAGAAAATCCGCAGCCAAGCGTGCCTTCTTTTACGAGCAGTGATGGATTTGTTGATTTAGATAATCATATTAAGATTTTTAATTTAAATAGACCACCAGACGTAAAAGAGGTTATTGTCCTAACCGCTGAAAGTTCATTCAGTTACTCTGATTACACAGGGGGAAGTAGAACAGATATTGAAGCAAAAAGAATTAGTGCCGATGTAGACGTATTGGAAATTAATCCAACTTGGTCTACTCAAAGCGTAACGAACGAGAATATTTCAGCGTATTTCATGGTAGCTTATGTTGATCAATTTGATCTTGACGTTGAATCTTTAGCTGTTGCAAATAATGAGACCACATTTGATTTAACCAAGAGACTCACAAATAGATTTTCTAGTGTTGTTCAAATAAACAAAGTCACGCAAGACACTCTTGACCTTCTTGGTGAGGGCTGGAAAGCTTGGATTCAAATTGATGTTGACGGAAACTGGTATGGCAGAGGCATTAAATGCGTCGAAGACATCACTAATGACGCAAGCGAGGCTGGTGGAGGGACTGACTACAAAGGCTACTTGCAATTCTATTGCACAAGAAAAGCCCCAACCATATCACTGGATGGTGATGGTAAAGTTATGGTGGGAAGTAGTTTTAATGCTGGTGTGTTACCTCCTTATACGGATGGCAATAATTTTACTTTAGCCTGTAATTATTACACTCCAGAAGGAGGAAGTAATTTCGAGCAATACGACAGTAACCTTCCAACTGCTCAAATTGATTTGATAGGAGGACATAGTTCTTCAACAACAACAATTGCTAAAACAAACAATGACGACACTTGGTCAACGGCCATGCAAGGCACAAAGGGTTTCAAAAGGTTTAAAGTTCATTTAGAAAAACAAAGAAGTAACCCTTATTGGGTTATGGGTATGAACGCTAATAACGAAAAATACTATAACGATACTTTATTAGAAAACTTAAATACATTTTTTACGCCAAGCGACATAACTCCGCAGTGGGCGGAAGATATGAAAGCAGGCGCTACAGATGCTTTAGCCAAAGCAGAAGAAGATCAAGCCAACGTAGGCAAAGTACAAATAGGCTCAAGTGATGGCTATTTTAACTTTCACCCAGCAGGGTTCGTTCAAGGCTTTGGGGGCTTACCCAAGAGATCAGATCATTTCGTAATCCATATGGGCCATATGATTGATAAATCTTACCTCTCTAGAGCTATATTTTTCGTAATGGGTACAACCGAAGAAACCAACACAAGAAACAACACAACCACGCCTTCTTGCACATGAACAATAACTTACTAGTTTTTTTAAACGACGGAACGAAAAAGGTTATGACTTTTTCACCAGAGACTTCTGAACAAAAAGCACTAGAAGTATATAGCGACACTTACCAGCAAGACCAATCACAAATTAAAAAGTATTTTTATGTAAAGAACGACACTGTTTCTCCAAGCGTCTATCAATCTCATTACGAACTAAACGAAAACAATGAATTGTACATGAACATGAGAAATGCTTTCGTGGAAAAAACTTTTATTGAAATTAAAAAACAAAGAGATAATTATTTAAAATCTTTAGACATACCATTTATGATATCTATCGAGAATGATGACGCTGACCTTAAAAATCATATTATAAAATTAAAAAGTTTTCTTAGAGACCTGCCAAATAACCTTAAGTTTTCAGAGATAGAAAGTGATGTTGATATCTTGAGGTACAACCCTTTCTCTAACATATTTGGAATTACTATACTGGAAACTGGCAGCGGCTATACCTCTCCTCCAGAAGTTACTATCGATGCCCCAAATGGTTCTCATTTTGGTTTTACCGCAAAGGCGAAAGCTTTAATAGCCGATGGTAAAGTAGTAAAAATTGAAGTTACTGATTTTGGATGTGGTTATGATTTCGCGCCTAAAGTTACAATTGCAGCACCTGAAAATGGTGAACAAGCTGTGGCTTCTTTCCCTTACCCAGAAAATAGTGTGTTAAGCCAGCAAGATATTGTTGCGAACACTATGTCTTATTATTCTTAAACGCTACCTGGTGACTTGTAGAGCATTCCGCCTGGTCTCTTTTGTTCTGCGATTACTCCGATTACAGCACCCTTGATTCTGTCTGCCATTTGCTTGGTTTCTTCTTGTGACGCTGCTTCTGTGTTTCTGGAGCCTCCTTGATCGGTTTCAGTGGTCACGCTTCCTGCGGCGTCTACGTTTACAGAAATGTTGATATTATTTGTAGTGTTGATTCCTTCAACCGAAGTGCTTGGTGAGCCTCCTTGAAATTCTGTGGTGGGTCTTGCGCCAGTCACAGGGGCTACGTAACCGCCCTTGTTAAACGCTGAGATTTTACCTCTGTTTAAATTCTCAAAGAAGTTGAGCCCGTATTTATCTACGATGCCCTTTCTGACCACGTACTCACCACCAGTAAGCAGCGCTGGGATATCGTCTTCTTTATTGGGGCCACCCTTGTTGAAACCCTTGAGTGCTCCAGAAAACAATAGTGCTCCTGCGCCAAACAAGAAGCTTCTTCTTCTGTTGGCTTTTCGTTCTTGGAACTCTTCTAGTTCTTTTTGTTTATCCGCGTAATAGTCTAAGCGGTCTTTTTGATAATTAAAGAATGCGTCAGCTTTTTCAAATTTGTATTTATTCTGCGGGTTGTTTTCATCATTCAGAGCCAAGCTGCTGAGTCTTGGGTCTGCGACAAATCTGCCTTGATCTGGGCGCTTGGTTTCGTTATAAATAAAGCTATTTTTCAGTTTGAGCTTTGTTGCTCCGTCGCCGATTTCTACAGTTGAACGTTTGAAAATATCTGGGTCAATGAAAGGTCCGACCTCTGGGTAAGCGTTTACAACTTCTTGTATTTTCTTGATTCTGTTTTCGTTGAGTGGCTTGCCAAAGTCTAATCTAAATCCAACTCTGTTGGCTAAAACTTTTTGACCTGTGTCTCTGCCAAGCCAATCTTTTTTGGTGTCTCCAGTTGCTTCTTTGTACCCATAAGATTCAATACCCGCTCTTTGTAGCGCCGATATTCTTTTTTGTCTTTCGGCTTGAATTGCGGCCATGTTTCTTGCTTTGCCGCTGAATATTCTATCTGCGCTTTCTTTGGTTAACCTAGTATTGTCAATCATTCCTCCCTTATTCGCTGCTATAACCTTAGCAGAGTTGAGCGAGTCGAAAAAGTCCTTACCGTATTCGTTTACGGTTGATTTGCGAATCACGTACTCACCGCGACTGAGGTAAGCTGGAACGTCATCTTTGACGCCAGAGCCACCCTTTACAATACCACCACTGTTGTAGCCTTTAACGAGGCCACCCTTGTTAAAACCTAAAGCCCCAAACGCAGCGTTGGTAGCCATGTTTAGAGATTTATCAAGCATCTTGTCGGCTATGTTAGCCATCATATCGCTAAAGGCTTCCTTAAGGGTTTTTGTTCCTCTGATTGCCTCGCCAAATGCGCCAGCCATTCCGCTCTTGAAGTCTCGTGTGAATTCACGACCCATTGAAAGAATGTCTTTTTGATAGTCGGCTTGGCTGTACGTAAGCTCTGCTTGTAAAGCTCCAATAAATCCTTTGAAACCAAGATTTCCTGTTTCAGCCATTTGGTCAGCTAGATCGGCTGATTTTTGTCTTAGCTCATCGGCTGTGAATATTTCACGCCTTCTTTCGTGGTTTAACAGTTTCAACGTGGCTTCTTGTTCTGCGGCTATTTCTGCTTCGCTTTTATTTTTCTGGAATTTTAACTTTTTAATATCATCATCGGTAAAATCCCCACCTTGCTGGGCTCTTTGTTGGATTATTCTATTAATTTCTTTCTGTCTCATTTCCTCTAATATAGTAGCACTCGCAAGCCCTTTATTTACTAGCTCTAATGCACGGTTAAATTCGAGCGCTTGCTTTGCAGTCCGCTCTAGCTCAAGTTTTTCTAGTTCTGCTCCTATTTTATTTAAGTCACCGCCTTTTTCGATATATGATTGAGTAGCGCCATCTATAACTTGGCCAATTTCAGCAAAACTCATCAAATTTTTTCGAGCTTTCTGTAAAGCTTCGTTGAGTTCTATGGGCTGGTTTGCTAGTTCAGTTTGTCTATTTTCTTCTAATACTGTAAGCTGTCTACCAAACTCTTCTCCTCTTTTGGCGGCTTCTTGTTCTCTTAAAGCTTTTATTTTTTTGAAGGTCTCTTCTTCGTTGAACCCTCCCTCAACAAAATTAGCAAAAGCTGCATTGATTGCTTCACCCGTGCCTCTAGCGGTTAACAAGCCATCTTGACCTTTTTTTATAGCTTCGTTAAGGTCTTCCATTGCTTTCGTATCTAACCGAAAGTTTCTTTTTTCTTTTTCCGTTTTGCGTTCTCTTTCGAACTCTTTTCGTCTTTGTTTTACTTGTTGTTCTCTTAGCTTTGCGGTCCTCTTGAAAACTCCTTCTTCGTTTTTACCGTTTTTAACAAAGCCAGCAAACGTTGATTCGACTTTTGCGTTTATGGCTTCGGAGTCTACCAAGCCAGCTTGTGCTTTTTTAACGAAGTTGCCTAGAGACCTGAATTCTTTGTCTATTTTAGAGTTTCTAATTATTCTTGCGGCTTCAACAGTAGAGAAGCCGATTGCTTCCATTGCTTCACGAATTGCTGCTACTGCTGGATGATCTTTATCAAAATGTTCTATTGCAGCGCCCAAAGGGTCGCCAGCTTCAAGCAGTTTACCAGCAGCACTATCTGCTCCGCCCATCATTGCAACCATGTCTTTAATTGGAGCGCCTTCGCTAAGGCCAAACATTGACGCGATAGTTGCATTGCCAGCATCCCTTCTATCTAGGCCCATTTGAGCAATTCTCTGGGCTCTTTGTTTGGCTAGCTCTGTGTTCCCTCCTTCGACGCGAGTTAAAGCGTTAACTCCAGTTTCAAATTGGCTTTGAATTTGGTTTCTGATTTGCTCTGGGTCTCCTCCAGTAACACCTAATTTAAGAATTTCTTCGGCGGCACTAAATGCTTTTTTGTCTAGCATTTTTCGTTGCACGTCACCAAATAGTTCCATCAACTCAGTTAGCTTTGGCGTGTTACCAACAATGGCCTCCATTGTAGAAACTTGAGCTCTGGTTTCAGCAACCATTTTCTCAATGAGGTCTTTTCTCTTTTGCTCGGCGTCTTTGTTTTTAACCAAAGTATCGAGCCCTTGAGCCACTAAGGTGTTGAAGTCTTGTTTTTTCTTTAATTCAGTTAGCCTTTGTTGTTGTTGAAGAGTTCTTTCTCCTTTTATAGCTTCTAATTTCTCTATTTCACTTTTTCCTGACTCACTTGATTTTTGGAATTCGTCTCGTTTTTTCTTTAATTGTTCTAATTCAAGACCTCTGAATTTGTTGATTTCAGTTGCAACTGGAGAGCCCGCCGCAAAAGGTAAGCCTCCTAGCCCCGTTGCCCCGCCAGCTTCTGTTTCTCTTAAACTATTGTCGGTTAGAAAATCTACCGTTGCTGGTTTCCCCGTAGCGGCTGCTGGTTTTGGTAGGCCCGAAGACGACTGAGTTGCGTTTTGCTGGTCAAAAATTGCTTGGTATCTTGCTAGTTCTTCTTTGGTTCTGAAAGGGCCAAGGTCACGAGTACCGCGCCTCCTCGGCGCTGGAGTCATATCTCCTCCGCCGAACCTTCCTCCTCTAAAGCCTTCTGGTTCAGCCCTT
>Ga0209433_10000024_pt1 | contig 45641 bp, 49 predicted proteins | sample METZYME_5_50m_FD_187552 | JGI IMG/M metagenome (GOLD analysis project Ga0209433, IMG submission 187552) | Marine microbial communities from oxygen minimum zone in mesopelagic equatorial Pacific - METZYME_5_50m (SPAdes) (version 2) | ecosystem: Environmental > Aquatic > Marine > Oceanic | place...
TTTGATGTATAAATTGGTAAGTCATTTGAAAATTGCTTAATTGAGTCTGGATGCAGATGATCTTCAAATGGAGCTGTTATGATTAACGCTTTAACAATCTTTAAATCAGCTTCAGATAAACAAGAGACATTAGTTTTTTTTCTTTGAATAAAAAATGATCCCTCCGGTTTTAAAGTTTTAGTTAACCAAGGATCAATTAAGATCGCTTGATTTTGATTTTCTATAAACCAAGTTTGATAGTTATCAGCTTTTATTACTCTCATTTTGAATGAACCTATTTATTAGCTATACGCTAATTTAACAACAAATACGAATATACCAACTGCAATAGATAGATAGATAACTAAGTGAAGCCAGTTATTCATATTAAGTAAATATTTTAACTATGGTGTATGCAATTATTGGTGGAATAGCTATATGAATTATAAGAGGGATGCCTAAAACTTTTGTTTCTACTAAATATTTCCACATATCCATATAATATAACAAAATTTTTTATCATGCCTTTATCTGACAATTGTAATTTAACGGAAACTCTTTAGAATAGGGCATCTAAAACTGGAGGGATGGCAGAGTCTGGTTTATTGTAGCGGTCTTGAAAACCGTCGTGCCTTCATCGGCACCGTGGGTTCGAATCCCACTCCCTCCGCCATAATTATATGAATAGCGATATTAAGAACATATTTCAAGAAATCCCAGACTTTTTATCCATTCTTGGTTTCCAAGATGCATATTTAGACAAAGAAAATGATGAGTGGGTAATTGAGTTTATGCCAGGTAAAGAGCTCACTCATTCAAATGGAACCATAGTTCAAGGTGGTTTTGTCTCTGGAATGATCGATGCATCTATGTCTCAGTTAATCATGTATCTATCACATGGAAAAGACCTTCCGTTAACACTTGATCTTGATATAAAATTTTTAAAATCATGTGTTCCAAATATTAAAACTACCGCAACAAGCAAAGTAGTGAGAAAGGGTAAATCAATAATATTTACCAGCGGGGAACTTTATCAAAATAATCAGCTTATTGCAGTTGGAACTGCTACCAACAAAATAATTAATATTAATTCTTAAAAATTAATTTTTAAGATATAATTTTTCTATGTCTGAAAAAAGGGCCAAATTTACTCAGATGAAAGATGGAGATGCCGAAGATTACTCCATAATTGCTGCAAGTAATGCTAAAGACTATGATCATTTAGCAGATAAAGTTTTGACGCATTTAAAAATGTTAAAAAATGACTACGGCGGATTTCAAGTTGATAGATTAACGCATTCTCTTCAAACAGCTACAAGAGCTTATCGTGATGGCCGCGATGATGAATATGTTGTTTGTGCATTGATTCATGACATTGGCGATAATCTAGCACCTGCAAATCATGCTGAATTTGCTGCAACAATTCTTCAACCATTTGTATCAGAAGAAAATTATTGGATTGTAAAACACCATGGAGTTTTTCAAGGATATTATTTCTTTGAATTCTTAGGATTGGATAAAAATATGCGAGATAAGTTTATAAAAAGCCCATATTTTGAAAGCTGTAAAGAGTTCTGTGAAAAATATGATCAAAACAGTTTTGATCCTGATTACGACACTTTAGATCTTGAATTCTTTATCCCAATGGTTAAAGAACTTTTTAAAAAACCAAAGAGATCCATATACTTGCAATCATAAATGACAGATTACCATTTTAAAAAGTTCCTTGAGCTTGTTCAACCAGATATTGACTTTGACATCAAAGATATTCCTTCCTCACCTGATTATTCTGATATTAATAGTTGGGCTGCAACTCCCAATAGTGGTGAGCAGCAATTTTATGTTCCTGATCCATCTTTCACAGTTAATAAAGAAAATAACTTAGTTGATGTGTTTTATATTCATCCAACTGGTTTTTATGAAAAATGTTGGAATTCAGATATGGACAGAAAAAAGTCTGCTTTTGAAAGAACTGAAATTATGCTTGGAAATCAAGCTTCTGCATTTAATGAGTCCTGTAATATCTATGCTCCAGAATATCGTCAAGCGACTTATTTTTCTTTTTTTGATAAAAAAGATAATGGGAAAAAGGCTTTGGATCTTGCATATGAGGATGTTGAAAGCGCTTTTGATTATTTTATTAAGAACTTTAATAATAATAGGCCATTTATTATTGCAGGACATAGTCAAGGCGCACTTCACGCTCAAAGACTCATTAAGAGAAAGATTGAGAATTCTGACATTCAAAACAGATTTATATGTGCTTACGCTATTGGTTATATAATTCCTGACAAATGTTTTGATGATTTGTTCTCAAATATAAAAAAATCAACTTCTTTTAATGACACCAATTGTATTATTTCATGGTCAACTGTGGTTGAGGGTTATAAGAGAAGTAGAGAAAAAACTCCATATTGGAGACCTGAGGGCTGGACTGCTGAACCAATGTACCAAAAAATATTTTCGGTTAATCCTTTCTCATGGACATCTGATTCTAAATGGCATCAAGATGATAATAATTCTGCAATTATAAATAAATCTCAAGACTACGATTTTACAGATCAATTAAGCATAGATCACACAGGCACAAAAAAATCTATCGGATTAACTAGAATTCAAGAATTTAGCGCAAGTGTAAATAAAGAATCAGGTCTACTTGAAACTAAAGGCCCATTGGTAACAAATATCAAAAAAATGAAGTTTTTTAGTGGAGATCTCCATTCATTTGATATGATGCTTTTTTGGGGCGCATTGAGACAAAATGTCAAAGATAGAATCGCTGCCTTCTTATAAAACTTTTTTAATAATCATTCTTATGTTTACTAATTCAAACTTATTTTCTTTTGATGAGGGCGTCTCTAAAAATAAAAATATTGAAATATATTTCCGTGATTATGGCCCACAAAATGGCGATCCTATATTGTTAGTACAAGGCATTGGAGGTCAGCTCATAAATTGGCCACAACATTTAATTGAGTTTTTAATTGAAAATAATTTTAGACCAATTGTCTTTGACAATAGAGATACTGGTTTATCCTCGCGAACTAATAGTGAAGCATTTAATGCAGATAATATTAATAATACTGTCTTAAGAAACTACATTAGATATTATTTAAGATTACCCATAAAATCTGAGTACACTATAGATGATATGGCAGATGATGCTATATCAGTATTAAATGAATTAGATATTGATCAGGCTCATATACTTGGTATTTCAATGGGTGGTATGATTGCACAGATAATTGCATCTTCATATCCTGAGAGAACTAAAACTTTTACACTTATAGCTTCTACTGCATCCACACCATCTCCATTTAATGGGCCAACACGTGAAGTTCGCAACCTATTTATCGAAAGAACTAAAAGTACCTCAGCAACTATCGATGAAAGAGTAAATAGAACTAAAAGATTATTTAAAATTATTGGTTATGAAGGAATTGATTTAGAAACAGACGAATTTTACTCTAATATCAAAACTTCAATTGAGAGGGGCGGCACTGATGATACAGGATTTGGAAGACAGCTCACTGCAATTCTTGGATCTGAAAATAGAATAAAGAAAGTAAAGTTAATATCTTCACCAACATTAATTATCCATGGAAATGAGGATCCACTAATAAGAGTAAAAAATGCATATAAAACTAATAAACTTATTAAAAATAGTAAACTTAAAGTAATTCCAGATATGAGGCATCTTATAGAGCCCCCAGTATTTGATCAGTTTAAAGAGGATCTTCTTAATCACTTAAGTATTTAAAAAATATGCTGAATACAAGTTTTAAAGTTAATTATTCTATTGGCTCAATTCCAAATGGTATTAAAACCGATACTTTTACTTTTTTTCTGTTATTTTTTTATAGTAATATTATTGGTCTTAATCCTGCGCTAGCCGGAACTGCAATATTTATAGCTCTGTGTGTTGATGCTATAACCGATCCTCTTATGGGGACTATTTCAGATAGAACAAATTCATTTATAGGAAGACGACATCCATTTATGTTTATTTCATTCATTCCGATGTCAGTTGGATACATACTTTTATTTGCACCAAGACAAGATTGGGATCTATCTCAGAATGATTTATTTTTATGGATGACAATTTTTACCATTATTACAAGAATTGGTATGACGCTTTTTGATATTCCCCATAGAGCATTTGGTGGAGAGATTACTAAAAACTATGAGGAACGAACATTACTAATGTCATGGCGAGAAATGTTTGCATGGATAGCAGGGCTTGGGAATGCTTTTCTTGGTTATGGTGTATTTTTTTCTTCTACCACTGAATATCCTCAAGGACAACTAAATCCAGATGCCTGGTTCCCATTTGCCTTAACAGGAGCGATATTAATGATTATTTCAGTTCTTTACTGCTCTTATACAACAAGAGATCAAGCAAAGAATCTATCAAAATGGTCAGGCACAATATCTCTCTTATCTATTCTAAAAGAACTAAAAATAGCCTTAAGTAACCGTTCTTTTATGATTTTTTTCTTTGGTAATTTATTCCTTTCTTTGTCATGGGGTCTCGCTAATACTTTAACTTTATTTGTTAATACTTATTTCTGGGATTTTGAAGCAACTCAAATAAAATATTTTTTACCTGTATATTTTGTTGGAACTATTTTTGCTTTTTACTTAACTCCAAAAATGGTTAAAAGATTTAACAAACGTAATATTGTTCTTATTTGTATTGGCATGGTCGGACTTTTATCACCATTAGCCTTTATTCTTTATAATCTTGGACTTACTCCCGAAAATGGATCCTATGAGCTTGTATTTTTTATAAGTACATTCTTGGTATTCTTAGTTACTTTTAATATAGTTGGAATTATGGTTCGTGACTCAATGATAGGTGATATTGCAGATGAAGTTGAGCTTCAAAGTGGCAAAAGACAAGAGGGTATTTTATTTGCTGCGGTTGGGTTTATGCAAAAGCTGAATGCTGGTCTTGGGACATTTTTTGCTGGACAGGTCTTAAGTTTGATAAATTTTGATAGATTAAACCATACCGCAGAGCAGGCTTACACTCTAGCTTTTGTTCAAGGTCCTGTTACTACTTTGCTAATGATTATTCCAATTATTATTTTTTCAATGTATTCATTAACTGCACAAAGACATAGAGATATATTGGAAAAACTTAAATCAAGAACCTAAATAAGAACTTCAAAACAATTACACATTCTTTTCCACAAGTTTTGATGTGTTTTTGTAACATCTTGATTTGAAAAGTTTGTTATAAAATAACCTATTATTGAATTTAAATCGTTCTCACTATTCTTCTTTGTATTAAATTTATTACTTAATAGTTCGAATTGTATTTTTCCTCTTATTTCTTGATCTTTTTTAGGAGAATCAATATTAGCTAATAATTCTAGTTTTACGCACAAATAGTTGAGATCCTTTAAAGAGGATGTTTTATTTAAAAATGATTCATTTATTTTATTAACAAATATTTTAGGAGCTTTCTCAATTTCTGAATTATTTACAAGAACATCATATATTTTTTTATATGAATCTAATTTTTCATTTTTTATAGTTTGTTTTTCTTCTGTAACTAATTTATTAATATTTTTCTTAATTATTTTATATTCATCAGTATTTCTTATACTCTCGAAAAGTTTCAGTTCAGTTAATACTTCTTTGGATGTTTTTGTTTTATCTAAAAGCTCTTTATTTAGGATATTTATCTTTTGAATATTTTCTTTAACTAGATTATTTTTCTCTTCATAGAATCTGTCACCACTTTTATTAAATTTTTTCCATAAAAAAGAATCATTTTTTTTGCCAGCTGGTCCGATTTTTTGCCATTCTGCTTTAACATTGAGAAATTCTTTGATATTTAAATTGTTATCTTCATTTTTAATTTCATTAACTTTAAGAATTAAATTTTCTTTAATTTCTTTGTTTTTTAATTCTTGATTTTTAATTTCATCATTAATTGGTTTTCTTGCATTTAAATACTTAGTTTTCAGATCATCAATATCAGTTTCTAACACAGGAGCAAATTGTTGCCATTTTTGATATTCATCTTTTAAAAAAAGAACGAGTTTTTTTAAAGGAGGCCAATTTTTCTTATTATTGCTTACGTATGTGTTTATATTATCAATAATTAATTCTCTCTTTTTTGCGTTATCAATTTTGATCTGCTTAATTTCTTCAAAATAATCTGCACATGATTCCCATGCTTTGTTACTTAAATCATTAAAATTCTCCCATTGTTTTTTTGAAGCAGATTTTCCTGATGTATCTAATAACTGCCACTTTCTTTGAAGATCATGGATTGAATGAGCATGAGCACGAGGATCACTATTAGGATTTTTTACAAGATTTTTAATTTCATCTATAAGGATGTTTCTCTTTGGATTTGTAGCAAAGGAAGAAATATCATCATAGTATTTAGATTTGCTAATAGCAGAATTAATTTTATGTCTGAGTTTATTAGGAATATTTTCTAAATTTTTTGAGGATTTAATAACATCTCTTAAAATTTTTTGTGCATTCCTGATAGCACCATCAGAAAATAGCTGTTCAGCTTTTTCTATCTCTTTAAATAAATGTTTACTAGTTTCCACAATATTTTTATATGAAGTTTATAATTATACCTAATGAAAAAACGAATTCTAACTGGAATCACTACTACTGGTATTCCTCATATAGGAAACTATATCGGTGCTATTAGGCCTGCTATAAAACTAGCGACGGAAACTGACGAATCATTTTTTTTTCTAGCTGACTATCATTCAATAATAAAAAATAAAAATCCTAGTGAAATCAAGTCATCAGTCAAAAATATTGCACTTGCTTGGCTTTGTTGTGGTTTAGATCCTGAAAAGACACTATTTTATAAACAATCTGATGTTCCAGAAATTCTTGAACTGACATGGATTTTAAATTGTGTTAGTTCTAAAGGCTTGATGAATAGAGCGCATGCTTATAAAGCAGCAATATCAGAGAATGAACTAGAGCCTGATAAAGGAATTAATATGGGGCTTTTTTCATATCCAATTCTTATGGCTGCAGACATATTAATGTTTGATTCAACTCATGTTCCAGTTGGATCAGATCAAATTCAACACATGGAGATGACAAGAGACATAGCTCAGAGATTTAATCATCTTTATAAATCTATACTAACTGTACCAGAATCTATAATTCAGGATAAAGAGAAAGTTGTACCTGGAATAGATGGAAGAAAGATGAGTAAATCATATAACAACGTCATACCTTTACTTGGCACTGAGAAAGAACTAAAAAAATCTATTATGAAAATAGTTACAAATTCACTTGAACCAGGTGAACCAAAGGATACAGACAATTGTTCAGTTTATGAGCTTTATAAAAACTTTGCAGATGAAGATGAAGTAAATGAATTTAAAAAATCATATGAAGAGGGAATTGCATGGGGGGAAGCAAAAGAGTTACTTTTTTCAAAAATTAATAAAGAGCTTGAGCCTATAAGATCATCATATAATGAACTAGTTAATAATAATGACTATATCAATGATGTCTTAAGTGACGGTTCTAAAAAGGCTAGACAGATTGCTGAAGACAAAATGTCACAAATAAGAGATGTTATAGGAATAACAAAAATTTCTTAATGTCTATATCTGGATCCTCTTGGCTTAAATTTGGTCTTTTTACAGTTGGTTTAGGTCAATCTTTTGTCTTTGTTTTGGTTCCTCCTCTAGCAAGAGATCTAGGACTTTCAGAAATTCAAACTTCTTCAATATTCGCTATTTCAGCGCTTGCATGGGCATCCACAAGTGCATTTTGGGGAAGAACAAGCGACAGATACGGCAGAAGAAACATAGCAATTTTAGGACTTATAGGATACTCAGTTTCATTGATCGCACTTATTACTCCGCTTTTTTTGGCTGAAAAAAATTTATTGAATGCTACATTACTTTTTCCAGCCTTAGTATTAGGTAGATTAATAAATGGTCTGGTAGGCTCTGCAACAAGGCCAGCATCTTTTGCTTATGTAGCAGATACAAGCTCAAAAGAAAAAAGAACAGTAAAATTTGCAAGACTAGAATCAAGTTTTCTTTTAGGTACAGTAGCAGGACCATTATTGGGCGGTTTTCTATTCTTAATAACCAAAGAAACACCATTTTATGTATTTTCTTTTTTTGCACTGGTTGCAGCAGTTGGTATATACAGAGAATTAAAATCGCCAGATTCAATTAAATCGCAATCAAAAAAAGCACCAAAAATTAAATGGCATTCGTCTTCTATATGGCCATTTTTAGCATTTGCTGCAATTTTAAGTTTATGTCAGGCTTCATTACTTCAATCAATTGGATTTTATATTACAGATCTTTTTAGTGACTTTGAAAACCTACCGACGCTCATAAGCATGACTTTCGCACTTTTATCAATTTCTACAATTGTTAGCCAATATATATTTACAGACGCATTTCCGATAAATAATTTTAATCTTTTATTGTTCGGCACTCTTTTATTAATATTTTCATATTTTACGATGGCTTTTTTTCAAACAATTTCAGTTTATTATCTTTCTATCATAATTTTAGGATTTGGATTTGGTATGACCAGACCTGCGCTTGCGTCTTCACTCTCTTTAGCTCAAACACCAGAAAATCAAGGTTCTGCAGCAGGATATTTGGGATCTGTAATACCAATTGGTCATATGACAACTCCTTTTATAGCAATGCCTATATATTCAATTAATCCAGCTTACTTGTATTATTTCAGTTCAATCTTATGTATATCATTAATATTATTTATAATATTGCACCCGATATTACGTAAATCAGGAAGTTATGAGTAAAACACTTTTAATAGTAAATTTAGGAACACCAAATAAACCAACTTATTTCAGTGTTTATAAATATTTAAGACAGTTTTTAATGGATGGGAGAGTAATAAATAGAAATCCAATTCTCAGATTTATATTAGTCAATCTAATCATAGTTCCAATTAGATCTTTCACATCTTCTAAAGTTTATAAAGAGGTGTGGGATAAAGATACCGGATCTCCTTTATTACATAATACAAAAAAATTAGCAGAAAAATTGAGAGTTAAACTACCAGATTATAATGTTGAATTTGCCATGCGTTATCAAAACCCTTCTTTAGAGAGCGTTTTGAATAAAATATTGGTCAATAATCCTGATGAAATAATCATATTACCTTTGTTTCCTCATTATGCAGCAGCAACTACTGGTTCAGTATATGAGGAAATTTCAAGGATTATTTCAAAAAAATGGGTTGTACCAAAAATTACATTTATCAATCAATTTTATGACAACGAGAAGTTTATTGATGCTTGGGTTGAAAAAGCCAAAAAATTTGATATAGATGCATATGACAAGATAATTTTCAGCTATCACGGAATTCCAAATAGTCATGTTGATAATGTATATGAAGATTCAATGTGCAGTGACCATGATTGTGAGACGAAAATTACAGATAAAAACAAGTTTTGTTATAAGGCTACAACTTATGAAACTACAAAATTGTTAGCTGAAAGATTAAATATTGATGAAAGTAAATATATTGTTACATTTCAATCTAGGTTAACTAATAAATGGCTCACACCTTTTACTGACACTGTTCTTGAATCTATGCCAAAAGATGGGAATAAGAATATCTTAGTTTTTTCACCTGCATTTACAGCAGATTGTTTAGAAACAATAATTGAGATTGGTGATGAATACAAAGAATTATTTATAGAGTCGGGTGGTAAAAATCTTGACTATGTTGAGTCATTAAATTACTCAGATAGCTGGGCAGATGCTATTATTGATATTATTAATTAGATAAAAATGCATTATGTTTGAAAAAGATTTACTAAAGAATAAAAGAATTCTTGTTACCGGAGGAGGAACAGGTTTAGGCAAAGAAATGTCTCATCATTTTGCTAAGCATGGAGCTGAGCTATATATATGTGGAAGAAGAGAAAATGTACTTCAAGATACAGCATCTGAAATTGAAGAAAAATATAAAACAAAAGTACACACTCAAAATTTAGATATAAGAGCATCAAAAGATGTGGAAGACTATGTTCAAAGTATATTTGATGATAAACCACTTGATGGTTTAGTTAATAATGCTGCGGGTAATTTCATATCGCCTACTAAAGATCTATCTCATAAAGGTTTTGATGCAATAGCAAACATTGTTTTTCATGGAACTTTTTATATGACACATTCCGTTGGTAAAAGATGGATAGAGCTCGGCCAAAAAGGCTCAATTGTAAACATTTTAACAACATGGATTTGGACTGGATCACCTTATGTTGTTCCCTCGGCAATGTCTAAATCCGGATTGCATGCTATGACTCAATCACTTGCTGCTGAATGGGGCAAATATGGTATAAGGATTAATGGTATAGCTCCCGGACCATTTCCTACAAAAGGTGCTTGGGACAGATTGATGCCCGGAGGAGGAGAAGAAAATAGTTATACGTCTACTGTTCCTATGGGAAGAGTTGGTGAAATGTCCGAGTTACAAAATTTAGCAACTTTTTTAATGTCAGATGGCTGCGATTATTTAACTGGTCAAACAATTGGGCTTGATGGAGCTCAATACCTAACTGGTGGCGGCACATTTTCTCAACTTGATAAGTTAAGCGATGAAGATTGGCAGAATATGCGTGATTTAATTAGATCAGCCAACAATAAAGATAAAGCTGATAGAAGTTAGTAAGGAGTAATTATGTCTACATTTGATGAAATGAACAAAGTTCTTAAAGAACAGAAAGAATTTTTTAACAAAAATGGAGCACCCTCAATTGATTTAAGAATTGATAGATTAGAAAGATTAAAGACTTTAATTATGGAGAATCGTTATGATTTTGTTGATGCTTTAAATTCTGACTTTGGTAATAGGTCTAAAAATGCATCAATGCTATCCGATGTCTACGGAATAATGCCAGCGATAAATCAAGCAATAAAGAATGTTAAAAAATGGAATAAAGTTGAAAAAAAATCATCAAATTTTCCTTTTGGGCTTCTTGGGGCTAAGTCTTATATTAAATACGAACCATTAGGAACAGTTGGGATGATATCTCCTTGGAATTTTCCAGTAAATTTAGCATTTGTGCCTCTTGTATCAATATTTGCAGCTGGAAATCAAGTTATGCATAAACCTAGCGAGCACACACCAATAACTGCTGCTTTGCTAAAAGAACTTTGTGATAAATTTTATGATCAAACTGAATTTGCCACTTTTTTAGGAGGTCCAGAGGTTGGAGAGTCATTTACAAAATTAAGTTTTGATCATCTTTTATACACCGGGGGAGGTTCAGTCGCAAAGCATGTTATGAATGCTGCATCTGAGAATCTTGTACCATGCACTTTAGAACTTGGAGGCAAATCACCTGTCGTAATAAGTAAGACAGCTGATTTAAAAACTACTGCAAAAAGAATAATGTTTGGTAAAACACTTAATGCTGGACAAATTTGCTTAGCTCCAGATTATGTTGTCGTTCATAAGGATCAAAAAGATGAATTTATTAAAGAAACTAAAAATGCAGTATCTGAATATTTTCCAAATCTTAAAGATAATGAAGATTACACATCAGTAATAAATGAAAAGCATTATGATCGACTTAAAGATCTTTTAAATGATGCGATCGAAAAAGGGGCAAAAATTGATGAAATTAATCCAGCAAATGAAGATTTTAGTCAACAAGAATTTTATAAAATGCCACCAACAATAGTTACTGATACAACTGATGATATGAAAATTATGCAAGAAGAAATATTTGGACCATTGCTACCGATTGTTGAATATGATGAGATTGAAGAAGCAACAACGCTAATAAATTCTAAAGACAGACCATTGGGCTTATATTATTTTGGTACCAACAAATCAGAAGAAGACAATCTTCTCAATAAAACCTCATCTGGAGGCGTTACTGTAAATAATGTCATAAGCCATCTTCAGCAAAATGATCTATCTTTTGGTGGTGTTGGACCTTCGGGTATGGGGCGATACAAATCATTCGAAGGTTTTAAAAATTTTTCAAATCCTAGAGCTTACTATAAGGATGTAAGCTTTAAATTAGATAAATTTTTTGAAGCAGTTAGACCACCCTACAAAGGCGATATTGAAAAAGTATTAAAACAGTTAATGAAATAGGATAGTGTCCTCGATTTCTTATAACTTAGGTTTTCGATATCTAAAGTCCAAAAAAGGAGGGATTTTTTCCTTCACAACATTACTAGCTATAATCGGTCTAACAATAGGTGTTTCAAGTCTTATTGTAGTTACATCTGTTATGAACGGTTTCCAAAAGGAACTTGAGAACAGAATACTTGGTGTAATTCCTCACACAATAATCAATACAAATAATCCTATTAGTAAATATAGTGAAGTAATTAGCGAAATTACACTCAATGACAATGTAGTTAGCGCTTCGCCATATATAGATATAAAAGGGCTCATATCATCAAATTATGATAATCAACCTATTAATTTGATAGGTATTGAACCAGAAATTGAGGAAAATCTGTCTATATTGCCTGATTATATGATTGTGGGCAGCATTGATAACTTAAATCAAAGTAACTCAATAATAATTGGATCATCCTTAGCAGCAAAAATAAGTGCTTATGTAGGTGACGATATAACAATTACAACATCAGATATAAAAACAACATTAATCGGCTCTTATCCATTATCAATTAAGTTAAAAATTGTTGGAATATATGAGCTTAAAACAGAAATCGATCAATATTTAACTTTAACTTCGCACGCAACAGCACAAAAGCTTAAAAGATTAGATTCAGATGAAACACTATCAATAAGATTAAAAACTACAAATCTATTTGATGCTGACAAAATTGGCAAAGAGATAATAAAAAACCTTGGAAATGGCTATTACTTTACATCATGGAAAGATTCTCATGGAACATTATTTGAAGCCATTAAATTTGAAAAATTATTAATTAGTTTGATGTTATTTTTAATTGTTGGTGTTGCCTCTATTTTAGTTTTGTCAACAATTGTGATGACAGTCAAATCAAAAGAAAGAGAAATTGCAATTCTTAGAACCATTGGGGCAAACTCAAATCAATTAGTTTTAATTTTTTTTACTCAAGGCGTTTTAATAAGCATTATAGGAATATCTTTTGGTGTAATTGCCGGATATCTTTTTACAATTAATATTAATAACTTAATCAATTTTATAGAATATTTTTTAAACAGAAGCCTCTTAGAGGCTTACTTTATTAATTATTTTCCATATTTTATTGATAACTCACAGATATTTATAATTTGTATTTTTTCATTTTTACTTAGCTTACTAGCGTCTTATATTCCATCTTTAAGAGCTACAAAGCTAGATCCTCTTAAAATTCTTAGGCATGAATAAATTAAAGTGTAAAAGTATTTCAAAAATATTTTCAGTCAATGATGAAGATATACAGGTACTTGATAATATAGATTTAGTTGTTAATGGCGGCGATCAAATTGTTATTACAGGTAAATCTGGTGCAGGAAAGTCTACATTTTTACATCTTTTGGCAACTCTCGATAGTCCTACATCAGGTTCCATATTTCTTGATAATGTAAATCTATCTACTTGCTCTAAAGAAGAATTATCTTCAATTCGATTGAATAATTTTGGATTTGTTTATCAATTCCATCATCTGTTAGATGATTTAACAGTTGAAGAAAATATATCTATACCATTCCATCTTAGTAATCAGTTCGATGCAGAGTCAAGACAAAAGATAAATAATATTATGAAAGAAATGGAAATATTCAATAGAAAAGATCATTTGCCTTGGAAGTTGTCAGGCGGAGAAAAGCAAAGAGTTGCTATCGCAAGATCTATTATTAAAAATCCCAAATTTTTGTTTCTTGATGAACCAACAGGAAATCTTGATGATGAAACCTCGTCTGTAATTCAAAATTTAATTTTTGAAGTTTCAAAAAATCATGGTATTGCTTTAATAGCAGCTACTCACGATAATAAATTTGTTAAATCTTTTAAGAGAGTATATAAACTTAGTAATTCTAGGTTAAATAATATTTATGAATGAATTTATTACAGCTGGCGGTATATTTATGTGGCCATTATTGGCATGTAGTGTATTGATAATAGCGTTTTCAATTGAAAGAGCATGGTTTCTTCAAAAGAGATTAATATGTCCTGAGGGACTATCAAATCAAGTAAAAAATTTAATAGATTCAAATTCTTTAGATGATAAACAGGCAACTGAGCTAGCTAGATTATCTTCCTTGGGTTTTCTATTAATTAATTGCCTCAAATATAAGAAATTATCAAGGGAAAATCTTGAATCAAAAATTGAAGAAAAAGCAGCTGAGGTTCACTATAGTCTAGAGAGAAATTTAGCTATGTTAGGCACTATAGCAACAATAAGTCCTTTACTTGGACTGCTTGGGACTGTTGTTGGTATGATTACAGCATTTACAGGCCTAACCGAAACATCAGGAGCGAATCCAGATCTTTTAGCTGCTGGAATATCTCAAGCTCTTATCACAACAGCATTTGGGCTTTTAATAGCTGTACCTGGCTTAGTTCTTCATAAATATTTTGAGCACAAAATTAAATACTTAATGTTGAGTCTTCAAAAAGAAGTATCAGATTTTATTGATCTAATTAACAAATGAAGTTTATAAATCAGAAAGAATCAAACTTTTCTATTGAAATAACACCACTTATTGACATTGTTTTCTTATTGGTAATATTTTTTGTTGTTACATCAAAAGTCGGAGATTCTCAATTTTTAAATTTAGATTTACCAAAAACCGAATCATTTCAATATAATCCTGTCCAATCTATAAATGAAATTGTTATAAATGATGATGGATCAATATATATTAATGACATTTTTTTTAATATTAACGATATTGAATCTATTGAAGATGCTGTTTTTAATATGGAGCAAAACACTGAATCGGTAATACTAAGCGCACACAGTAATTCTCTTCATATATGGGTAATTTCAGTGATGGATATATTAAACAAATATGGGTTTGATGAAGTTCAAATAAGAACAATTGAAAAATGAAACAAAGTAGCTTAAGACGCCTATTAGGATATACATTTAGATATAAGTGGTCATTTTTTATAAGTGTAATTGGTTTTATAAGCTTTGCTTTTGCAGATATTGCAGCTGTTGAATGGATTAGAAGAATTATTGGATACATTAATTCTGAGGAACAGAATTTTAGTTCATTTTTAGCACTTTCATTAATTTTCATTGCTTTGGGTAGAGGTATTGGATTTTTTATAGGAAATTATTTCATGTCAAAAGTTGGTTTTGGAATAGTGCATGATCTAAGAGAAGAGCTGTTTGAAAAGCTTCATGAATTACCGAAATCATATTTTGACTCTAATCAATCTGGCCAATTGATAAATAGAATAACTTTTACAACTACTCAAGTATCTGGGGCAGCCTCTAACGCTGTAAAAACACTTATCAGAGAGGGCTTTTTATTAATAGGATTATTTGTATATTTACTAATATTGAATTTTAAATTAACTTTATTATTAATAGGCACAGCACCATTAATAGCATTGATAGTTTATGTTGCTGGTAAAAGACTCAAAAAGCTTGCCGCAAAAATACAAACAGCTATGGGAGATGTTACCCATATTGCGTCTGAAGCAGTTGATGGTCATGTTGAAATTAAAAGCTTCAACGCTCAAGCTTATGAAAATTCAAGGTTTTTAACTGCAAATACATCAAATAAAAACCAAAATTTAAAGCTAGAAGCTACTGGTAATCTGGCTACACCAATAATTCAAGTGCTTGTTTCAATTTCATTGTCTATAGTTGCTTATTTTGCACTAGGATCACAATTAGGTATATCCCTTGATGCAGAAACCTTTGTAGCTTTTTTTACAGCTGCAGGTTTGATGGCAAAACCAATAAGACAACTATCAAATATTAATATTATTGTTCAAAAAGGTTTAGCTGCAGCAAATGAAATATTTGATCAATTAGATCAAAGTATTGAAAAAGATAATGGAAGTATTTCAAATCAAATTGAGGGTAATATTGAGTTTAAAGATGTAAATTTTGCCTATGATACAGGCAATCAAATTTTGTCTAATATTAACTTTAATATTAATAAAAATGAGACAGTTGCAATAGTTGGAAAATCTGGTTCTGGAAAGTCAACAATAGCTAACTTGATCCCTAGATTCTACAATCATACTTCAGGAGATATTTTAATTGATAACATAAAAGTTTCTGATTTTAGTCTCAAACATCTAAGATCATCAATATCGATAGTTAATCAATCACCATCACTTTTTAATGACACCATTTCCAAGAATATTGCATACGGCGACAGTGAGATTGATGTTGACAAATTAAAAGAGTCAGCAAGATTATCAGGATGTCTTGAATTTATTGAAAAATTACCAGAAGGTTTTGAATCAGAAATAGGTGATGATGGGGTCCTTCTATCAGGTGGTCAAAGACAGCGCCTAGCTATAGCAAGAGCTTTTTATAAGGACTCACCTATTATTATTTTAGATGAAGCAACTTCTGCATTAGATACTGAATCAGAACTAATTGTTCAGGAAGCATTAGAGAAATTAATTACAAATAGAACTACTATTGTTATAGCACATAGATTATCAACTATTGAAAATGCATCAAAAATAATTGTTTTGGATAATGGTGAAATTGTTGAAACAGGTAATCATGAAGAGCTTATTAAGAATGAATCTATTTACCACTCGTTGTATAAAAATAAGTTTGAAGACTCGCCTAAGACCAAAGCAACTATAACAAAAACTCCGCAGCTTTATATGCCAGAATATGAAGATGAATCTTCTCGAAGTTTTGTTGTTGATAGCTGGTATAACAAAAGTTTTTGGCTTTATTTGTTATATCCTTTTTCAATTTTGTTCTCATATCTTACTTCAAGGAGAAGAAGAAAGTTTCTCAAAAATAAAACTGAGTCATTTAGTGCAAAAATTCCAATAATTGTTGTTGGAAATTTAACAATAGGGGGAACCGGAAAAACTCCTTTGGTTAAGTATATAGCTTCAGAACTAATAAAAAGGGGATATAAGCCTGGAATTGTAAGCAGGGGTTATGGTGGAAAATTTAAAGAAACTTTAAAGGTTGATAGTAATACATCTGTAAAACAAACAGGAGATGAAGCTCAAATTTTATCTAAATTAAATATTCCTTTTTACATAGATAAAAATAGAGTAAGAGCAGTTGAAAGAATTATTGAAAACCATGACTGTGATGTGATTATTTCGGATGATGGTTTGCAGCACTATAAAATGAAACGAGATATTGAAATTGCCGTTATTGATGGAAAAAGAAGATTTGGCAATAAATTAACTTTTCCAGCTGGACCTTTAAGAGAATCAATCAAAAGATTATCTACTGTTGATTTCGTTGTAAATAATAGCGGACCTACTGAAGAGAATGAATTTCTTATGAGTATAAGTCCATCTGAATTTGTGCATCTAAAATCTGGAAAGAGTTATGGTGTAGAAGATTGGCCAATGCACAATCAAGTTCATGCTGTTGCAGGACTTGGTAATCCAGGAAGATTCTTTGATTTACTAGACAAGCTTGGATTCGATATTGTTCGACATCCATATCCTGATCATCATAACTTTGACTCCAGTGATTTGTTTTACTTAGATCATTTACCAATTATTATGACCGAAAAAGATGCATCTAAATGTAAAGACTTTGATAACAATAAAATTTGGTATCTAAAAATAGATGCAGATGTTAATAATAAATTCATTGATCAACTACAAAGTAAATTAGAAGAAATAATTTAGTATGAACAATACTTATATATTGATACCTTCCAGAATTGGCTCAACAAGATTAAACAGAAAACCTTTAATTGAAATAAATGGCGAATCACTAATTCAAAGAGTTTATAAAAATGCTCAACACGTAACAAACAACGTTTTTGTTGCTACAGATTCAGAAGAAATTAAAGATAATCTTTCTGACTTAACTGATAATGTAATTATTACGTCTTCAAATCATATCTCAGGAACTGATAGGGTATTCGAAGCTGCAACTATTATTGGCCTTGATAGAGATGATTTAATAATAAACCTTCAAGGTGACGAACCCTTTCTTCCTTCCAATGCCGTCAATCAATTAGTTAATGATTATAAAAAAAATACGTGTGATGTAATAACTTTATCAAATCATTTAGAGTCTACTTCAGATCTCAGTAACCCAAATTGTGTAAAGGTTGATATAGATATAAACAATTTTGCTCTAGATTTTTTTAGATTGAGTGAAAAGAAAAATTTAAAAAGACATATTGGTATCTATGGATACTCATTTCATACATTAAATAAACTAGTTAGCTTAGACCCAACAAAACGAGAAATTGAAAATAAATTAGAACAATTAAGGTTTCTAGATCATCAATTTAAGATATATGTATCAAATTATAGCGGACAAATACCTCACGGCATCGATACTGAAGAAGACGTAATTAAAGCACAAAATTATTTAAATAATAATGAAAATAATCCAGAATCATAAAATTACTAATTCATTGAAGATTGATTCAATTTCAAAATTTTACGTTGAGATTAATTCAAAAAATGAATTTTTAGATCTATATGAGTATATGAAAGACAAAGACTTAGATTCATTGGTTATAGGAGAAGGAACAAATTTAGTACCACCTAATTTTTTTGATGGTATTGCAATAAAACCAAATTTTAAGAATATATCTTTTTGCAATCAAAAGAATATTGTTAGTGTAGGCTCATCAGTAAACTGGCATTATTTTGTTTGCTCATGCATTGAAAAAAATATATCAGGATTCGAAAATCTATCACTTATTCCAGGCTCAGTTGGAGCTGCACCAATTCAGAATATCGGAGCTTATGGTCAGGAAGTATCAAATTTAATTGAAAAAGTTCATTGTTTTGATCTAAGGACCGGTGAATTTCATACTCTTGATAATAAGGAGTGTAAATTTACTTATAGAAACTCTTTCTTTAAAAAAAGCTCATTAATAATTTATTCTATAGATTTTATTACAAATCATAATGATGAACTAAATTTAGATTATGAATCAATACAAAAATATATGACTCATTTCAAAGTTGATCCCAAAAGTTTAACAGCAGCCAGAGTGTCAGAAATAATTTGTGAGATAAGAAAAAATACATTACCAGACCCAAAAATAATTCCTAATGCCGGCAGTTTTTTTAAGAATACCAAAATGCATAAACAAGATATTAATGACAAAATATTTTCACTAGATAAATTGATTATTTGGGATTTAGAGGATGGGTTAGTAAAGGTCGGAGCGGCTAGATTAATCCAACTTATCAAAGATCAATTGCCTGCTAATAACAATGTAAAGTTATATGAAAAACATGCCTTAATCCTCGTTTCAAATTCTTTTGCAAGTCAGTCTGAAATAGTTGAGTATGCAAACTCAATTAAAAAATTAGTTTATGACAATTTTAATGTATCTCTAGAAATTGAACCTATTATTGTAAATTGATTATGTTTTTATGGTCCGCATTAGCGCATTTAATAGCTCTGACCAGCCCAGGACCCGATACAGCTATAGTTCTTAGACAAGTTTCATTGTATGGCAGAAGAGAGGGTTACAAAGCTGCTACTGGAATAGGAATAGGAATTTATATTCATTGCTTACTCGCAGTAAACGGAATTTCTTTAATAATTGTTTCAGATAACTTTTATAAGTTTTTGATTACCTTAATTGGTGGTCTTTACATCTTATATTTGGGAATAAGTATGATCACAAGCGATTTAAAAACCTTACCATCAATAAAAGGATCGTCTAACTCAAATGCTAATAGTTTTATCAATGGATTAGTTACAAACATATTTAATGTAAAAGCGTTTTTATTTTTTATTTCTCTTTTTACAATATTAATAGATGGTATAAGTGATTTTTATTTCTATGTTTATCCAATATATTTTGCTATTACTTCATGTTTGTGGTTCATGCTTTTAAGCTTCATTGTCACAGTGTCAAAAAATAAAAACTTTAATATATACTCAAATAAATATGTTTCTTTTTTGATGTCTTTTATCTTATGTTTTATTGCAATATTTATTTTAGTAAGATCTTTTTATGAGTATTTCTAAAATTACAGAAAATTTGAAAGGGTTTGAGAAGAAATTTCCTCCTGTTGAAAAATGGAATCCTGATTTGTGTAAAGGCCACGAATTTTTTATCAACAGAGAAGGGGAATGGTTTTATGATGGCTCTTCTATCAAAAATACTAAGTTAGTAAATTTATTTTCAAGTGTTTTAAAAAGAGAAGGTGAAATATACTATTTGGTAACTCCAATTGAAAAAATTTTAGTCAGGGTTGAACTGGCACCTTATAAAATAATTGATTTTGAAGAAATTGATGGCGACATTAAGTTAATTAGTAACTTAAATTATGATTTTTTTCTTGATAAAAACCATAGAACAAGATTGGTTGACTTTGATAAATCAAAAATACCACTTGTAAATGTAAGAAGTAATATTGAGGGATTTATAAACAGAAATACTTACTATAAATTAGTTGACTTAGCTTTAAGCAAAGACTACAAGTTAGAGGACGAGCTATATATTAAAAGTTTTAGTATCAATCACGTAATAGGAAAAATTGCATAAAAAATTAAATTTACCCAAAAAAATATGTCCTGTTTGTGGAAAGTCATTTAATTGGCGAAAGAAATGGAAGAAAGACTGGGAAAACGTAATATATTGTAGCGAAAAATGTAAGAGATCTAAGAATTAAGAGTCTCTTCAATCCATTCGTTGATATAAAATTCTAGTAACTCCAATGGTAGTGAGCCTCTTTTTAAAACTTCGTAATGAAAATCTTTGATATCGTATTTATCGCCTAATAATTCTTCAGACTTATTTCTTAGTTCAAGAATCTTAAGTTGACCAATTTTATAAGCAAGCGCTTGTCCTGGCCAAGCTATATATCTGTCAACTTCATTTTCAATATCGAGTTTAGATTTTGCAGAATTTTCTAAAAATAAATTTATAGCATCATCACGAGACCAATCCATATAATGCATTCCTGTATCAACAACCAGTCTTATTGCTCTCCACATATCGTATGTCAACTGTCCAAATTTATCGTAAGGATCATCATAAATGTTCATATATTCACCAAGTTCTTCGCTATATAGACCCCATCCTTCAACAAAAGCTGTTATGCCTTGATATTTTCTAAAAGTTGGGACATTTTCAAGCTCTTGCGCTATCGATATCTGAAAATGATGTCCTGGTACAGCTTCATGAACTGTTAAAACAGGTATTTCATACTTTGGTCGTGATTCAGGTTTATATAAGTTTGCATAAAAATAGCCAGGTCTGCCAGGACTAGGGCTATTATAGTATGCAGTAGTTGTAAAAGGAGCAGTCTCATCTGGTATAGCTATTACACCGTAAGGAGCTCTTGGGAAAGTTTTGAATATCTTTGGTAACAGCGGATCAATTGTCTTTGACATTATTAAATATGCATTAAATAGATCTTCAGAATTATCATAATAAAAACGTGGACTTGTTCTTAAGTAATTTAAAAAAGAATTAAAATCTCCGTCCCAGTTCACTTTCTGTATAATTTCATCCATTTCTGATCTAATTCTTTTAATTTCTTTGAGACCTATTTCATGAATCTCTTCTGGTGTTAGGTTTGTAGTTGTATAGAATTTTGCTAAAAATTCATAGTAATCTTTTCCGTTAGGGATGTCCTTAATTCCTATGGAGTTACGTGAGTTAGGAAGGTATTCATTTTTTAAAAAATTATTTAGCTCTACGTAAGCCGGATTAATTTTATTTTCAATTAATTTTTTTGCATCACTAATAAGATCTGCTTTTTCTGAGGTAGTTAAAATATTTTCATCAGCCTCTAAGAAAACTTTTAAATATGGATTTGATTCAATATCTGATGATGTAATGGATTCGATTTGAGAAATTACGCCCCTAGTTACAAGCTTTGGTTGGGTATGACCAGTTTCTAAACCCTCCTTATTAATTTCAAGGAAGTTATTAATATTATTGACAAATTGGTTCAGTCGTTCCAACCAATCATAATAATCTTGTTTGTTTGTATAGACCAATCTATTGCCAGTTTCGTAAAAGCTCTGTATTCCTCCTCTTTGATTTAGTCTTAGATAGTATGTTGGAAAGTTTTGAGTCCCAATACTATTTAAAAGGCCGAATTCTTTTAATTTATAATTAAGTTGATTTTCTTCAGAAAGTTTTGATGAATCAATTTCTCTTAAAAGTCTGAGAGATTCCTCGCTTGACCTTTTGTCAGCTATAAACTGTTCAATGCTATTTGAATTAATTTTATTATTTAATCTTTTATCGCCGGTGTATGTGGCAAATAAAGGATTTTCAGAGAGAGTTTTTTCCCAATCATCTTCCAAGTATTTTTCAAAAATTCCGTCATAATCTATTTTAGCAGGTGCTAAATTTACATCTTGATAGTTTTGGGTCTCAACAGACGCACAAGACGAAATTATTAGAACCGATAGTGATATGGATAACGTATTTATATTCATTACATATTTGGATAATTTGGTCCCCCAGGACCCTCTGGACTAACCCAATTAATATTTTGTGATGGATCTTTTATATCACAGGTTTTGCAATGAACACAATTTTGTGCGTTTATAACAAATTTATTTTCATTATCTTTCTCAACTATCTCATATACTCCAGCTGGACAATATCTTTGTGCTGGCTCATCGTACATTGGTAAGTTTATGCTGATCGGTATCTTTGGATCTTTTAGCTGCAAGTGACAAGGCTGGTCTTCTTCGTGATTAGTGTTAGACAAATAAACAGAAGATAACTTATCAAATGAATATATCCCATCAGGCTTAGGGTACTCAATTTTTGGCATATCCTCCGCTTTCTTTAAACAAGCGTAATCGGGAGTAGGGTGATTAAGCGTAAATGGAAGATTTCCTCTAAATAGGAATTGATCAATAGCGTTAAATGCTGCACCAATTAGTGCACCATATTTATGAAAGATAGGACCAAAGTTTCTTGATTTATGCAATTCTGTATGAATCCAAGAATTAGCTATTTTCTCATCAAATGTCTCATTAGATTTTTCTTGAAGACACTCATAGATATGTTCTCCAGCAATTGCTCCAGATTTCATTGCTGTATGAGATCCTTTAATTTTAGAAAATACTAATGTTCCAGCATTGTCACCTATTAATAATCCACCTGGAAATTCCATTTTAGGTAAAGATTGAAGACCACCTTTAATAAGAGCTCTAGCCCCATACGTAAGCCGTTCTCCACCTTCTAGATATTTCTTGATGGATGGATGAGTCTTCCATTTTTGAAATTCATCAAAAGGACTTAAATGTGGATTTTTATAATCTAACGGAATTACATAGCCAATATAAGCCTCACCGTTTTCGCCATGATAAAAATAAGAACCTGAGGGCGTATCAACATTTGTTGGCCAACCATTAGTATGAATTACAAGACCTTCTTCATGAAGTTGTGGTTTTAATTTCCAGACTTCTTTAAAACCGATACCGTAATGTTGTGGATCTTTGTCATCACTTAAGTTAAATTTATGAATTACTTGCTTGCCTAAGTGTCCTCTGCAACCTTCACCAAGAATTGTGTATTTAGCTCTTATATTTATGCCAGGCTCATGTCCTGGTTTAAGTTCACCAGATTCAGCTATACCCATATCACCTGTTTGTACTCCGACAACTTTATCATCTTCAATAAGAAGTTGACTCGCGGGAAAGCCTGGAAAAACTTCAACACCTAAATTTTCAGCTTGTTCCCCAAGCCATCTACAAAGATTACCTAAACTAATCACGTAATTACCATGATTATTCATCGGTGGCATCACAAACGCTGGAATAGGTATTCCAATTTTTTCAAGAAGAAATAATAATTTATCTTTTTTAACTGGTATATTTAAAGGCGCGCCTAAATCTTTCCAATCAGGTATAAGCTCATCAAGTGCATTTGGCTGAAAAACATTACCAGACAGTATATGAGCACCTATTTCTGAACCTTTTTCAAGTAGACAGATGCTATAGTCAGTACCGTTTTTTTGGTTTAATTGAGCAAATTTTATTGCAGTTGCAAGTCCAGAAGGGCCACCTCCGACTACTACAACGTCATACTCCATAGTTTCTCTGTGCATAAGATCTTATTTGTATTGTAATTGCATATCTAAATACATTATAATTATAGCCTATTATAAGTAGAATTTATAATTAATAAATAGATAAATAACTAATATTTATATTAAATATTCTAATTTATAAGTACAATTTAGACTAATTATAAGGATTTTAGCTAGCAATATGAAAATTTTAGTACCAATAAAAAGGGTTGTGGACTACAACGTAAAAGTAAGACCTTTAAGTGATAACTCTGATGTTGATCTTAATAATGTGAAAATGGCCGTAAATCCATTTTGTGAAATTGCTTTAGAAGAAGCAGTAAGACTAAAAGAATCAGGTCAAGCAAGTGAAGTTGTTGCTGTGTCAGTTGGCAAATCTGAATCTCAAGAACAATTAAGAACTGCACTAGCACTTGGTGCTGATCGAGCGACATTAGTAGAATCTGATTCAGTTCTCGAACCACTAGCAATATCAAAAGTGCTAAAAAAAGTCGTTGAAGATGAAAATCCAGATTTAATAATTCTTGGTAAACAAGCAATTGACGGTGACAATAATCAAACAGGTCAAATGCTTGCAGCTTTGCTTGACTATCCTCAAGCTACAAATGCATCTGAAGTAAAACTAGACTCTACAAACGTAGAAGTTACAAGAGAAATTGATGGAGGTTTACAAACTCTCAAACTAAATGTGCCAGCAATCATAACAACAGATCTAAGACTTAATGAACCAAGATATGCATCTTTACCGAATATAATGAAAGCTAAGAAAAAAGAGTTAAATGTAATTCCTCTAGCTGATCTTGGTTTAGACACAACATCAAGGACAGAATTATTATCAGTCGAGTTACCACCTTCAAGAGAAGCAGGCGTAATGGTTGAATCAGTTGATGAATTAATGGATAAACTTAAAAATGAGGCAAAAGTAATACAATGAGTATATTAGTAATAGCAGAACACGATAATAATAATCTTAAAGCATCAACTTTAAATACCGTAACTGCAGCATCTCAATTAGGAGGAGATGTTTCGCTTTTAGTAGCTGGTTGTAACATTGAAGGCGTCATAAATGAATCTCAAACAATAGATGGCGTTTCTAAAATCATCAAATGCGATAACGAAATATATAAGAATTTTATCGCAGAAGATTTATCAGCTTTAGTTATGGAAATTGCTGATCAACATACTCATATCTTAGCTCCAGCCACTACATTTGGAAAAAACTTGATGCCAAGAGTCGCTGCTAAAATTGACAGTCAACAAGTGTCAGATATTATCTCTGTTGAGGCTGATGATACTTATAAAAGACCGATTTACGCAGGTAGTTGCATCGCTACAGTTAAATCTAATGATGATATAAAAGTTATTACAGTAAGATCCACGGCTTTTGATGCTGCTGGAATGTCTAATTCGGGTGTACAGGTTGAAGAACTTCAAGGTACAGATTCACTTGGTATCTCAAGCTTTGTATCTGAAGAGCTTGCAAAAAGTGACAGACCTGAACTCACATCAGCAAATATTGTAATATCAGGCGGTAGAGGTATGCAGTCAGGTGATAATTTTCATTTACTAGATTCTATAGCCGATAAACTTGGTGCTGCTGTTGGAGCATCTCGAGCTGCAGTTGATGCTGGTTTTGTTCCCAACGATTATCAGGTAGGTCAAACAGGTAAAATAGTCGCACCAGATCTATATATTGCTGTTGGCATATCTGGTGCAATTCAACATTTAGCTGGAATGAAAGACTCTAAGGTTATAGTTGCTATTAACAAAGATGAGGATGCGCCCATTTTTCAAGTTGCAGATTATGGCTTAGTAGCGGATTTATTTACTGCATTACCAGAGCTAGAGTCATCAATCTAAGATTAAGCAGTTTATATTTTTATTAGTCCTAACACCTTTAAGTGTTAAAATTTCATGATGAGAAATTTATTTTTAGTATTTCTGTTTTTTCCACTAGCAATCAATTCTGCAACCATTATTTATACTTCTTCATTTATTGATGTTATTGAAGGTAAAGAGGTAGAAAAATCATCCATAATAATTAATAAAGAAACAATAACTTCTATTGAGCCAGGTTATATTCCTATTGGTGATAATGATACTTTAATTGATTTAAGAGGATTTACTGTAATGCCAGGGCTTATGGATATGCATGTTCATTTTGGTGGTGAATATCTATCTAAAGCTGAAAGACCTGAAAAAGTTGAAAGAGAGACAGAAGCTATCTTAGCAACTGCACATGCTGCTGTAACTTTAAAAGCCGGTTTTACAACTGTTAGACAAGTTGGTGATAGTGGATTTGTATCGATATCTCTCAGAGACGCTATTGCTGCTGGACATGTGATAGGACCAAGAATATTCACATCAGGTAAAAGTATTGCTACTACTGGAGGTCATGCAGATCCTACAAATGGAAAGTCTATAGACGATTATGATTTCCCTTCACCTGAACAAGGAGTAATCAATGGTCCATATGAAGCTTATGCTGCTGTAAGACAAAGATATAAAGATGGAGCTGATGGAATTAAATTAACTGTAACCGGTGGTGTATTAAGTGTGGCCAAATCAGGTGATAATCCTCAATTTACTGAAGAGGAAGTTTCAGCTGTAGTAAGTGCAGCAAATGACTATGGGATGTGGGTTGCTGTTCATGCTCATGGTTCCGAGGGAATGAAAAGAGCAGTTATCGCAGGAGTTGATTCTGTTGAACATGGAACATTTATGACAGAAGAGGTTATGGATTTAATGATTGATAGAGGCACTTATTATGTGCCCACTATTTCCGCTGGTGAATTTGTTGCTGAGAAATCAAAAATTGACAATTTCTTTCCTGATATTGTTAGGCCTAAAGCGGCAACTGTCGGACCTCAAATTGGAGCTACATTTGGAAAAGCTTTTAATAAAGGTGTAAAAATTGCATTCGGTACTGATGTAGGTGTTCAGGCGCATGGAACAAATTGGGAAGAATTTGTATATATGGTTAAATATGGCATGGATCCAATGTCAGCATTACAATCTGCTACCGTTGAAACAGCAAAATTGCTAGATGAATTTGATAATATTGGATCGATATCAGCTGGTAAAATTGCAGACATAATAGCTATTTCTGGCAATCCAATAACAAATATTAATAATATGGAAAATGTTGTTTTTGTTATGAAAGACGGCCAAATATTTTTTAATGAGATTAATTAATTGAATAATATCTTTGTTAAAGAAAACGCTTTTATAATTACCCTGGTTGTTAGCATTGCTTTTATGATAATTTTTTATCTGCTGAGTGCTTTTCAACTAATTCAATCAACAGAATCAATAGCTTTTATTGGAGAGGCTTCGAGATGGTGTGAGCGAGTAAGTGCCGGTGCCTTTAGAGAACCTGTAAACACTCTTAGTAATTTGGGCTTTATGTTGGCGGGCTTGTTCATTCTTTATAAGCTTACTAATGAAACATCATTTAATGAATTTTCAGGCTTAAACAAAATTACAATTTTGTATGGTGTTGCTGTTGTTTATTTAGGTCCAGGATCAATGATGATGCATGGAACAAATACAGAGTGGGGTGGCTGGGCTGATAATTTAAGTATGGTTATGTACATAATTCTGCCATGGCTTTATAACTGCTATAAGATGTCTAACTGGTCTCAAAATACGTTATTAAAAGTTTATTTTTCAGTTGTTATTTTTTATGCGCTAATGCGAGGTCTTTTCGGGAATGGTATGGGCATTGGATTAGATCTTTTTGGAGTATCAATTGGTTTATGGGTTATTAGTGAATTTCTGTATAAATTTTGGTCACACAGTATGAGATTTTTTTCTGGATTTGTTGGTTTCTTAGTTTTAATGCTATTTGGAATTTTTCCTGCTGAGGTTTATACAAATTTAGGTGAATATTGGTGGATAATATTCTTTTGGTTGCCTGGTATATTAGCAAATAAAAAACCACAAGGAGTTAGAACATATAGATGGTATTTTGCTGGAATGATTGCTTATATGTCAGCCTTTGCAATATGGCTCACTGGAGTGCCAGACAGTGAAACATGTAATCCTGATACATTATTTCAAGCACATGGAATTTGGCATCTATTAACAGCTGTTGCAACTATCTTCTTTTTTTATCATTACAGATCAGAAAAGCTAGCTTAAAATAATATTACAACCTGTATCCTTTAGAAATTCTTTAACTTTATTTTGATCTTTTTTATCAAGTTTCTTAAACTCTTCTTTTATCCATTTTAGACATTTCACTTGATAGGGAAATGTTTTTTGACTCCATGTAGATCCATTAATTATTGTTTGCCATTTTTTTTCACCTTTATCAAATGCTGCTGAATTAGCTACTAAGCAGGGTACATAGACTTTTCCAATCTCTTCAAAGATATTTTTTAGTGTATCCGGTAAACTTTCCTGATTAACCCATCCGGAATTATTGTCTTCGAAATAATCTAATTTAGTTTCAGTATTATTATTTTCAATACCAAAAAATTCTCCAACACCTCCATTATTATGAAGGCCTGAAAGATCAGACATAATATTAACCCATGATATGGTTCTTGGAGCATTTTTATAGGCAATATTACTTGGAGTTGGATCAAAAGATACTAGTTGCGTCAGTTGACCGTATAAACCAAAATCAGAAGAGGAGGGCCTATCTCCAAACATAAATGGTTGATTTGTAAAATGACTTTCCATCAAAGATAAATATCTTTTATAGCTATCATCAATTAATTGTGCCGTATCTTCATTTGAACCAACCACCCAAAGCCTATTAATTTGTCTTTCAGCAATTACATCTCCGAATTGCTTTAGTGAATCATTATCTATATTTAATTTATGTTGAAGAACAAGCATTTTTTTTGCATTTTGTGCATCTTCATCGAAATGCCACCGATAATGAAACATAAACTTAGTTGTCCACTCATCAGCAAAATCTTCCAATAAATAATTAAGAAAGCTTAATACAGGGGAACTAGGTATTACTGACTTTTTATCATATAACTCTTCAAGATATCGAATTATAGGAGTTGTATCTGTTTTGCATATATTTTTATTTTCTTCATCTTTAAAAATTAAGGTTGGAAGAAGTACTGGTTTTGGAGGCTCAATACCTAAAAGTGATAAGTTATGCACAACATCGCCCCATGAAATAGAGTAGGGTATATTCCTATATCTCAGAAGAGCTAAAATCTTTTGTGTATATGGAGAACCTACATTTCCAAATACTTTTATCTTCCTATCCATTGGAACTATCCAAGTGGATCACTATTATCATTTCCTAATTGGATTGCTTTTTGAAACGCTGGCCTAGATTCAATATTTTTTACATATTTTTTTATATTCCCCATTTCATCACTTACACTTCCAAATCTGTTAGCCATATAACATGAGTGACCTAACATACAATCAGCTGCAGAGAAGTCTCCTATTAGGTAGTCTTTATTTTCAAGAAATTGATTGACTGGATATAAGGATTTAGACAACAAGTTCATAGCTTGATTAAGAACAGTTTCATCTCTTCTTTCAGGGGGTAAAAGAACAGTTTGAACTACTATTTGATTCATAGGAGGCATAACCATACCTTCACAGTAATGAAACCACTGAAGATAGTATGGATAGTTATCAGAGTCCACACTTGGTTTTAATCCTTTATGATCATATTTATCTAATATGTACTGAATAATAGCTCCAGATTCAAAAATTGAAACTTCACCATCTTCGATAACTGGAACTCTTCCAAGTGCGTGTCTGGCTCGATGCTCAGGTGATTTAAGGCCTTCCTTAGTAAATGGAAGAATTTCCAATTCATAATCCATCTCTAGTTCTTCCAGCAACCATGCAACACGACCTGCTCTCGTGCTTGGTGTTAGATATAATTTAACCATAGATATCTCCTTATTTTTTGACAATTTTAGAAGAATTTTTAATAAACTCTTTTTCTTTATCTTTATCTTTTAGCAAGTTTTCTACCGGAATTGGAACTTTGATACCTGCTTTCATTCCTGGTTGATCATACATAGCATTTTTCCACCTTTCTAAATTATTAAGACCGTCAGTATTAACGCCTGACCAGTTATGTGTTCTTACCCAACACCAATTAGCAATATCTGCTATTGAATAATCCTCAGCCAGCCATTCATTTTTGGATAAATGTTTATCAAGAACCTCAAACAGCCTTCTAGTTTCATTTTGATATCTATCAATAGCAGGTTGTATTTTTTCAGGAAAATATCGAAAAAATACATTTGCTTGACCCATCATTGGACCAACACCACCCATTTGAAACATCAGCCACTCAAGAGTCTTTGCTTTTTTGTTTGATTCTTTTGACATTAATAATCCTGTTTTTTCAGATAGATAAATCATAATAGCGCCAGATTCAAACATATGAAGATTGTTATTAGACTTATCAATAATTGCAGGGATTCTTCCATTTGGACTTATCTTAAGAAATTCTGGCTTGTGTTGTTCTCCTTCTGAAAGATTAACCAAATGAGCTTCATATTCAAGATTCATGGCCTCTAATGTACAAGATACTTTATGACCATTTGGTGTAGGGGCTGTATACAATTCAATCATAATTAATTTTTTATAAAGTCAATTAGTACTTTAGATAATTCTTTTGCTTTAGTCCATTGAAAAAAATGACCTCCACCAATGTTTTCAGCTTTGATTGCATTTGGAACCATATTCAATACGTCTTGTTCCATGTTATTTGTAATAGGGTCATTACCAGCAAAAACAGACAAAAATGGTTTTCCAGTTTTATTAAAAAATTCTCTTGCTTTCTTTTGAGCCTTTAATGATTTATCTGGAATAATTGGTACATGACTTGGCATAGCTCTACATGCCATTTTATATTTAGGAGATGGAAATGGTGCTTCATAAGCTTTCATTAAATCACTCATATAAGGTGATATTTTTGATAAACCTAATTGATGAAGAATATAATGATTTCTAATTTCTTTCATTGGCTTTCCTTCCATCATTGATGAGTTCAATAAGCCAACTGGAAGATTTTTGGTATCCCAACAAAACTTTTGCCAATACATGAATTTTAAAGCAGGATGAGTTTTACCAGAATCCATCATTCTAACTTCTTTTGACATACTAAGTGGAGTCAGCTTGAGTTTTGATTTTCTAAATTTTTTTACTTCATCTATAACACTTTGAGAAGTATTTGGCATATATGGTAATCCTGTGTTACCAATAGATATTTTTATAAATCTATCTTGATTATCTACAATCATTCTTAGACCAATTAATCCCCCCCAATCCTGACCAAAAAATATTAAATTATTTAAATCATTTTCAACAAGCCATTGATTCATCCAATCAACTTGATTTTGATAACTATAATCCTCTCTTGATGCTGGTTTATCAGATTTACCATATCCAACAAGGTCAGGAGCAATAACCCTTATACCTGATTCGTTCAGAATAGGTATCATTCTAGAATATAAATAACTCCATACTGGTTGACCATGCATAGCCAATAAAGTTGGACCATCGCTTGGACCTTCATCTATATGATGAACTCTTATTTTAGTACCATCTTCGGCAACAATATTTGTATAGATAGGATCAAAAGGATAATCCTTTATATTTTTAAAATACTTATCAGGTGTTCTTAATACCTTCATACAAAATCTGCAATTACTCCATCATTAATTAATTCAGTGATTAATTCTTCAAATGGATCATCTTGACCAAAATAATATTTATCTTTGTAAACATTCAATGGAACACCATGATGACCTGCATCTTTTTGATCTAATTGATTCATTTCAATTTCTTCAATTAATGTTTTTTCATTTGATTTAATAGACTCTCTTACTTCATCCAAATCTTCACCAAAATCTGCTAATAGATTTTTTAATTTCTCATCAGTATTCCAATTTTTTGTGGTCCAAATTAAAGTTGATAATTCATATGCAAATTCTATTCCTTTACCTCTGTTGCTCATTAGTTGACCCATATGGCATACGTCAAATATATATGGCTGATTGTCAGATATTTTTCCAGTTAATGTGTTCTGTCTTATTGGATCTGGCTTTAAAGGCATATTTAAGGGCATATTTAATTTTTTTGCTTTCTTTTTGAAATCTCTAACAAAAGGGATAAAAAATAATATATTTTTATTATCAAACCACTCAGGCATTCTTATGGCTATTGGATATACAATTTTAAAATTAATATCTACCTTGTACTTATTTTTTAGCTTAAGCATCCTCGGGAGAATTAAGTATGAATATGGACTTCTGTATGAAAAATATAAATCAATCATGTTATGTATTTCCTTTTTTTAATGATAAATAAAACATTAACATAAAGTAGATAAGCATTGGTATATTGCCAATAACGCCTGGGGGTGTATTTATATAATAATCTTCAGTTAAAGGATGAAGAATGCCTGAAATCAACCTAAAACAATGATCGAAGAGGCATATCATGTATATTAGTGGCACTAGATTTTTATATTTAATAAATAAAATTAATAAAACTAAAGTTAATGATACTTGTGTTGCTCCCCAAAGTGATGCAAACAAATAAACTAGGCTATTAGGATCTATAGAATCTATAATTGGAAGCTCTTTAATAGTTGCAATTCCAATAAGACCTGCATTTTCTGATAAAAAATGTACAAGTGATCTGAATATATACAAAGCGAAAACAGGGTAAAGGCCATAAATTGCTATTTTTGAACCTTGATATTCATTATTTAGTTTATCGGGAAATAATGCCATTAATTTATTTTATCAATAATAATTTCATTATTATCAACTGGCATAATAACCCTTGTTCCATCATCAGAAAGTGTATAGTCTTTAAATACGCTCTCAATAGGCCTAAAAAATACTCTTTCCATAATATTATTTCGAGGTGTTGGTATGGAATGGTAAATAAGCAAGTGTTTTACATTTGCATCTCTGGCAATTTCACCTGCTTCCTCTATGCTGGTGTGATAATCTTGAATATCAAATAGAATTTTGTTCAATTGAGGTGTTGGGGAGACATTTCTCATTCTCTCAACAATATCTATTGATATAGCAGAATGAACTAATAAATCTATATCTTGTGAATACTTTAGAACACTACCGTCATGGATAGTATCACCACTAATAACAACTGTTCTTCCTTTGTAGGATATTTTAAAACCAAAAGCTGAATTTACTGGATAATGATCTACTACAAAAGGCAATATTTCTAATCCTGGAGTATCATTTGGAATTAATTCATTATCAATTATTTCAACTGCATTAAATCCCGATACACTCATTGGTAAAATTTCATCACCGTGATGTTCATTTCTATACTGATAGTCTGCTGAATATGCTAACTCAAATCCTTTAGTAACAAGATTTATGCCTTCTGGTCCGTATACCATTAATGGTGAATTTCTACCTTGAACCCAAGACTGAAGATGTGCATCTGGTAAATCTGCCACATGATCTGAATGCATATGAGTAATTAAGACTGCTTTAACATTAATCCATGGAACCTGAAATTCTTGAAGGTTAGTTGCACTACCATTGCCCATGTCAAAAATATATATATCATCACCAGCCTCAACAAGAACACATGATTCTGCTCGTCCAGGAGATGGAAGAGGTGATCTCGAACCACAAATAACAACTTTTAAGCTATCTTCCTTATCCAAAAATTCCTCACTATTGACAATATTTTGAAGACCGATATTTAAGAGTCTATCCTGGACAGTATGTGAATTTAAGGACAATTGGCCAATTAGATAAATCGTAGCAATAGAACCTAAAAATATTAATAATTTTTTCATAATAATTTGATCAAATAGTTTCTATATTTAACTGACCTTCTAATCCAGCATCCCTATGAACATGTATCTTTTGATATTCCGGATCCATAGTCATATCTAACATTGCTTTCCTATTTGGATACTTAGCAATTGCAACAGCATCCCATAAATCCTCAACTTCACCCAGCATTAATCTACTAACTTTACCTCCAAAAACAAATTCTCCACCATATTTTTCAATAAAATTTATAACTTCTATAGCATAAAGTTGATATGCTTCTTCACCGGTCAAATCAGTATCACGTTTATCCTCATAGCAAGCTTTTTCTTTAAATTTAAGTAAATTTACCATTGATATTGGTCCAATTTCAGAATTTTCTAAGAAACCATTTATCTGTTCTTCGTTAGGCATAATTTTATTTTCAACTTTCATATTTATTCACCATTAGAAATAATTAATTTTTTACAGTGTTCGTAAAGAGATTCAGCAATATTAGATTTACTTAGTCCTTGGAATTTTAATCGTTGATAAAATCCAAAAGATAAAGATGCATCTAAAAGCTCCTGATTTGCAGACTTAAGATTTAATATTTCAGGAATGATTCGCTCAGTTCTTTTTCTTAAAAGTTTCTGATATTCGGGATATCTTTTTTGAAGAATTTTATATTTTGGTAATTGCGTTATTGTTGCAATCATAATATTTTCATATTTATTATAATAATAAAGCCTTTCTTCAATAATTAGACCTAACCTCTCAGTTAATGGAGAATCTAATCTTATTTCTTTTTCATCATTCAGAAGCTTATGGTTAATAGATTCATCGACTTTCATTAACAAAGTCTCCATATCATCAAAGTGTCTAAATACTGTTCTTATAGCTATCCCAGATTCTTTTGCTACCTCTTCCGCAGTAGGATATAAATTACCTTTATTTATGAGATTAATAATGGATTCTAAAATAATATTTTGACTTTTTTTGCTTCTAAGTATTCTTCCATCGACTTGAGCCATTTCAAAATTATAACTATTGACATACTTTATGACAATATATTATTGTTTCAGAATGATTAAATTTTTGATATTAGCTCAATTAGTATTCTCAATAGCAACAAACGCCATTGAAGAAAATCAAAGTTCTAATGTATTACGGACACCCGATTCAAGATTTATTAATTTAGAGGATTATCCATTTAAGCCCAATTACATTTATATAGACAATATTAGAATTCATTACATTGATGAAGGCCCAAAGAATGCTGATCCAATTTTATTACTTCATGGACTTCCAACATGGAGTTATTTATATAGAAAAATGATTCCAATCTTTGTTGATGCAGGGCATCGCGTCATAGTTCCTGACATGGTCGGATTTGGTAAATCTGATAAGTTCATTAAAAAAAATGATTACAGTTTTTTAATGCATGTTAATTTTATGAAAAAATTAGTAATTGATCTTGATTTGAATAATATAGTTTTAATGGGTCAGGACTGGGGAGGTCCTGTTGGAATGAGAATGGCAGCCGAGATGCCTGATAGATTTTCTGCGATTGTTATGTCTAACGGAGGTTTGCCCAGTATGCCAAATCCACAGGCTTGGCTTGCTAGAAATATCATGAATTTTAATGTTTGGTTAAATAAACCAATATCAATGAGTGAATTAATAAATGAGCTTAATAATGTATCAACAACAGCAGAACCATCAGCAACTGATTTCATAGGAGCATTTTCGAAATGGATTGCACATAGTTATTATACTGAAGATCTTGATATTGTTGCTGTTATGGAGAACTTGGGAAGAATAAAAGATTTATCTAAATCAACAAAGCTTGCATATGAGGCACCTTATCCATCTTCAAAATATAAAGCTGGTGCAAATACATTTGCATCATTTGCAGTTGATGAACTAGCAAATAATGAAAAATATATGGTAGACGTATATGAAAAATGGGAAAAACCTTTTTTAATAGCTTTTGGAGAAAATGAAAGAATTACTTATCGATTTAAGGGTGAACTAGCAAGAAGAATTCCTAATCCCACAATAATTGATGATATAAAAGACGCTGGACATTTTATTCAAGAAGATGCAGGAGAGGAATTAGCGATTTTAATAAATAATTTTATTTCTGAAGAAGTTCAAAACAAATAATCTAATTGAAGCTACAATATTTAAATGAATAGAGTTATTCAACATACTGGTTCTAAATATCCAATAATTCAAGCTCCCATGGGATGGATTGCAAGAAGTAGGCTAGCATCTGCTGTTTGCGAAGCAGGAGGTATGGGAATTATAGAGACCTCTTCAGGCGAGATAGATAATTGTAAAAAAGAAATTAAATTAATGTCTGAAATCACTGATAAACCTTTTGGAGTAAATCTTCCTTTATTATTTTTAAGAGATGACTCAATGGTAAATTTTTGTGTTGAAGCTGGTGTTAAATTTGTAACAACTTCAGCTGGAGATCCTACAAAATATGTTGGAGTTTTAAAAGATGCAGGAATAACAGTTTATCATGCAGTTCCCAGTCTTGAAGGTGCTTTAAAAGCAGCCAATGCAGGAGTTGATGGTTTGGTAGTTGAAGGAACAGAAGGGGGTGGCTTTAAAAGCCCTGTAGAAGTAGGGCTTTTAGTATTAATCCAATCAATAAAACAAGATATAGATCTTCCAATAATTGCTGCAGGGGGGATTGTAGATGGTGCTGGTATGGCAGCTGTATTTGCAGCTGGAGCTGAGGGAATTCAAATGGGAACAAGATTTGTATCTAGCTTGGAAAGCCCTGTTCATGACAATTTTAAAAATAAAATTATTGATTCCGGCATTGATGACACTTTCATTTTAAATAAAAAGTCTAAACCGGTGATAAGAGCTCTAAAAACTAACTTAACAAAAGACATAGATGAGATTGGTAAAATGGACATGACTGCTTTAATGAATATACAAGATCTATATTTTGGAGGCGATATGGAGGCAGCTCCAGCTCTATCAGGTCAATCTACAGGGCTTATAAAAGAAATCAAACCTGTAAAACAAATTATTGATGAGACTATAAATGAGTTTAATGAAACTTGTAAAAAACTTGGAAATTTAAAATTTTAATTATGCCAGTAAGCTCAGACACAGATTTAAGAAATCAAGATATTAAAATATATATTAATGGCAAATTTTATGATAGAAGCGAAGCTAAAATATCTGTTTTTGATAGTGGATTTCTACTTGGCGATGGCATTTGGGAGGGTATAAGGCTTGTTAATAACAAATGGTTATTTCTTGATGAACATTTAGATAGACTTTATGAAGGCTGTAAAGCGATAGATCTAAATCTTGATATAACACCCGAAGATATCAAGATTGCTATTAATGAAACTCAGAAAATAAACAAAATGCACGATGCTGCTCATGCAAGATTAATGATAACAAGAGGAGATAAGATAAAGCCATTTCAACAACCATCATTATCAAATAAAGGAATTAACTTTGTGATAATCATGGAACATTCTGAGGAAAGCCCTAATTCTGAGGGTATTGCTTTAGTTACCGTCCCTCAAGTTCGAGGACTGCCGACGTCTCAAGATCCTAAATTAAATAGCCATTCAAAATTAAATTGTGTGATAGCTTGTATTCAGGCAAATAAAGCTGGCGGAGATGAAGCTTTAATGTTGGATCCATATGGTTTTGTTAATACTACTAATTCATGTAACTTTTTTATCGTAAAAAATAAACAGGTTTGGACGAGCTCTGGAGATTACTGCATGAACGGCATAACACGATCTAAAATTATCCTCTTATGTAAACAAAATAAAATTGAAGTCCATGAAAAAAATTTTTCACTTGTAGATGTGTATTCCGCACAAGAAGCATTTATTACAGGTACTCTTGGTTCTCTTACCCAAGTAGTTTCTATTGATGATAGATACATAGGAAATAAAGAAATAGGTTGGCCAGTTACTGAAAAATTAAGAAATTTATATATAGAACTCATTCATGCCTAATAATCTTATTATTGGTATGTGGTCAGGTCCACGCAATCTATCGACAGCTCTTATGAGAAGTTTTGGTAATAGAAAAGATGTTACTGATGTGCTTGATGAGCCTTTTTATGCATCGTATTTGGTAAAGTCAAATAAAGACCATCCTATGAAGGATGAAGTTATTAAAAGTCAATCGCATAATATTGATGAGGTCAAAGATCTATGTCAGCAAGTTAACAAAGGTATTACTTATCAAAAACATATGACACAGCATATTTTAGATAAAGATTATAGATGGATGAAAAAAATAAAAAATTGTTTTTTAATTAGAGATCCTAACTTAGTTGTCAAAAGTTTTATGAAGTCATGGAATGATGGTGATTATGAAGATATAGGCTTTGAACAACAATACGATATATTTAAATTTGTCGTTAATAATATTGACGAAAAACCACCGATCATCGATGCATCAAAGTTAAGAAATGATCCAAAAAATACATTAGTTAAATTTTGTATGAAAGTTAATATTAAATGGGATGAAAAGATGTTGAATTGGGAACCTGGATTAAAAAGTTATGACGGAATATGGGCTTCTCACTGGTATCCATCAGTTATGAAATCTGACTCTTTTAAACCCGAAGATGAGATAGATCTTTCTTTAAATGATAACGAAAAAAGAATTGTAGAAAAGGCAATGCCAATATATGAAGAACTTTATAAAAACTCTATTTAATTTTATTTATCAGATTCTTCTATTTTTTCTCTCATTAAAATCTTTTGAAGACTAATTTTATCCTTAAGCGTCATAATGTATGCAGATACGGCAAGTATTAGTATCCCTGATGCTTCGAAAATTATATTAATAGCATTAAGATCTTTACTCTGAAGGATTATCATTCTTGTTAAAGCTGTCATTGCAATTATCAATGGTAGGGTTACAGGAATTCTATTATTTGCATAGAAAGAAGCTACCATTCCAAGAACTTCAGCATATATAAATAACAAAAATAGATCACTTAAATTGACAGTTTGAACATCTATAATCCTAACGACCTCAGCAGCTGTAGCAAAAAGTGTTGCAAAAGCTATCAATAACAAAATACCTCTCTCAGAGATCCAAATAAATTTCTGTACTATATTAGGTTCAGTCATATCTAAGATTTTACATATAGTATTAAGATAATTCCAATTAAGTTTTTGGCGGCAATAATAATAATTGAGATGTTTTCTTCATATAATCTTCATAATCAGATCTATTTTTTAAGCTTCTTTCATCCATCATTGGGCATGATGCAAATACAAATAATGCTAACATTGCAGTAGGACATATTATTGTCCAAATGGGCATTAAGCCCGATGACAATCCCATTAAATAAATACCATACCAGAACAATATTTCACCTAGATAATTTGGGTGTCTTGAATATTTCCATAATTTATACTTCATTGTCTTACCCTTGTTATCAGGATTAACTCTAAAAGTTCGCATTTGTTCATCTGCTATTGTTTCAAGCACTACAGCAGAAAAAGTAAAAAATGATGCAAATATTAATAAACTGTTTACTGATATATTATTTGTTAAAACATATAAGAGCGGATACAGTCCTAAATTAACAATTAATGTTGGAAAAAGATGTATACCAAATAAATTATTAAATTCTGCTTTAATTTTGTTGGTATTTTTAAGATCTATATATCTAAAATCCTCATGTTCAAAACCTTGCCAACTAATCAACCAATTTCTTGTTAATCTAAGAGCCCAAAATATAATTGGCACTAATACAAGAACTTTTAGGCTGATAGAATTTTGATAAAAAAATGCTAAATAAACTACTATTGGAATAGGGGCCACTGACCAAAAAGGGTCATATAAACTTGAGTTTTTTAATAAAACGCTGCCTATATATATTAGTAACGTCGCATATAAATGCCATATTGTTATTTTCAACCAAATACTTGTAGCTGATTCGGGTAACAAAATAAATGATATATAAAATGCAAGTGTGTATATAAATACACAAAGCAACTGGCTATATAATTTATTTTTTACCATGAAATTGGGGCCATTAAGACCCCGCTTAATTTATTTTTTATTCCACACAATTGCTAATTGAAATATTAATATAAATAAAACAAAAGCAGTTTGAAGAGGAGATCCCACAACAAGCGGAAAATCCAAATAAGCAGCCATTCTTTCTGCTGATGGTGCGCCAACTTCGTTAAGTTGCATTACAGCTGACTCTAAAATAGAACCACCTATTTGATTAACTCCAAACATGAAAGCTGCAACAAAGACACAAAATACTGATGTAAAAACTTTTCCGAGCATGTTTGCATCAGGATTATTGTATATATTATTTGCCATTCTAAAACCCAACCAAGTGAATAGAACCATTCCTACAAAGTACATAGAATTTTGAATAAATCCTACTTGCATTAGATTTAATATCTGATATTCAGCCATATTATTCTCCCTTAATAATTAATAACATCATAATAATATATATTTAATCACTTATAGAAATATATATATAAATTTTTTGTATACATAAATTTTCTTTTAACTAGATAATAACTTTATAATAATAATTCAAATTAATAGGAGGTTTTTGTATGTTTAGAAAAATAACATTCACTTTTTTATTTATGTCTTTCTTATCTATAAATTTAATGTCAGATGGACATGAAGTTAACATGGATAGCGATGGAACTATTCACGAATTTAATTATTTAACCGTTACTGATCCTACAAACTTTATGATGGCGCTTGATAGGTTCGATAAATCAAAGTGTGCTCAAAAATGGAGAGATGAATCAAATGTTAATGTAAGTTTGTGGTCTCTTAGAGGCACTGGATCTTCACATTTTATCTTGGTTGTATATGAAAATGCCGACATGATGCAAAAGGGTAGAAATGTTTTTAATTCATGTAAAGAATCTGCTGATATGATAAAGACTTTCCAAAAAAATACTGACACTGATAGATCATGGAACTGGGTATCACAAAATGTTGTAACAGGAAGAAGTTGGACTAGTAATTCTGTTTTTGCAAAATATAACTTTAATGTAGAAGAAGGTCATGAAGGCCATTACCTAAAAGCTTGGAAAAAAATGATGAAATCACAAATGGATACAATAACTCAATCTTTTGGATTGAATAGAGTTGTATTTGGAAACAGATATGTAACACATATGGTTTATGTTGGACATGACTCATTGGACGCATTACTTAAGTCTCAAGAAACTGTTTTGTCATCTGATGAGTTTTCAGAATTTTATGAAGACGTTAAAGACATCAGAACAAACGTTAATACTGAACTTGTTCAATTAGTTAAATACTATACAGGCGAGTAATATGAAAAATACTATGCAAAATATTATTAATGCCTGTTTGGCAATAATAGTTACGTTGCTTATATATAACGTATTTGAGCTAAAAGAAAAGGTTGATAATCTAGATCAAGTCTCCAATTCTAGTGCTATTGATGTAGTTAAATCTGCATATGAAACATTTGGAAGTGGTGATATGGAGGGTTGGAAAAAACTTCATTCAGAAGATCTAACTTTTACAGTGTTAGGAAATATTGCTACAACAGGAGTTCATGTTGGACCTGATAATGTCATTAAAGACGTCTTTAATGTTATTCCTGGTACCTGGCCGAATTTTAGTATTGTTCACAAAGAAATATATTCAGATGGTGATAATGTGTTTGTTCACTCAGATATGACCGCTGATAATTTAAAAACTGAAACCATGCATATGTTCAAAGTAAAAAATGGAATTATTACTTCATTTGTAGCTTTTGATGATACTGGTTCAATGGCAGATGCTGCCAAAAAATAATGGAGTAAAATTATGATTAAAATTTCAAAAATATTTATTATCTTGTTTCTAGCAATAAATATTACTGCAGGACATCATGAATCAGGACATGATCATGAAAAAGACGAAATCTCTTTTCCAGGGTTAGTTTCTTCAGAAATATTTAAACTTAGTAACGGAATGGATTTGCATGTGGAAAGAAGAAAGACATGTAATCAAGGAACTGTACCTAAACATTTCCATCCTGCAGCTGGAACACTTGTATATGTTTTAGATGGAAAATCTCAATCTAAATCAACAGGCAAATGGAAAACTTATTCAAATAATGACTACTGGTTTGAAAGATCTGACTGGGTTCATGGTGGAGAAGCTGATGCACCAGACTTAGGTGAAGTATGCTCAGACTTATTAGTCGTAAGGGTTGCAGAAGCTGGTAAAGAGCACACAGTTTTTATTGAATAATAATACTTATAAAGACCCGTCTTAATGGCGGGTTTTTTCTTTTATTTTAAATTCAACTAAAATATCTTTATTGGATTAGTTTACTAATGAAGCATAAGAAACCAAATATAACGGAAGTTGTTCTAAGAGATGGACAACAATCTCTTATTGCTACAAGAATGAAGACGGAAGATATGCTTCCCATCTTAAACAAAATGGATAAAGTTGGTTTTTCATCAGTGGAAGTTTGGGGAGGTGCAACATACGATTGTTGTTTGAGATTTTTAGATGAGAATCCGTGGGAGAGATTAAAAACTTTTAAAAAACATTTCACAAAAACTCCACTGCAAATGTTACTTAGAGGTAAAAATCTAGTTGGTTATAAAGAATATGATAATTCTGTAATTTCGTTATTCATTAAAAACTCTATTAGTGAGGGTGTGAATATTTTTAGAATATTTGATGCCCTGAATGATATTAATAATATCAATCACTCTATTCAATGTGTAAAGAAAGGTAAGCAAAATGCACAAGGAACAATTTGTTATACAACAAGTCCTGTTCATAACGAAAAGTATTGGTTAAATCTTGCAAAAAATATTGAGGATGTTGGAGCAACTTCAATAGCTATTAAAGATATGGCAGGACTTCTTAGACCAAATACATGTTATGAGTTGATTAAAAAACTTAAAAAGAATTTAAAGGTACCAATTCATCTTCATACTCATTCAACCACAGGTCTGTCTGATGCTACAAATTTTAAAGCTTTTGAGGCCGGCGTTGATAATATCGACACAAGTATTTCATCTTTCAGTAATTTATACGCTCACACAGCTACAGAAAGTCTTATATCAATGATTTATCCGGATCATGAAAATCCTTTCGACATGCATTTACTTACAGAGATTTCTGAATACTTTAATAATGTTAGAAAGAAATATAAAAAATATGAAGGTTCAATGAGGGGAGTGGATGTAAATATGCTTACTAATCAAGTTCCAGGTGGAATGCTTAGCATATTAGAAAAACAATTACTTGATCTAAATAAAAGTGACAAATTAAAATTATTGATAGATGAAATACCAAAAATTAGAAAAGATGTTGGATATGTTCCGCTAGTTACACCTTCATCTCAAATTGTCGGCGCACAGGCACTTATGAATGTTCTTGATAATAAAAGATATCAAACTCTAAACAAAGAATTTATTGATATGGTTAATGGTTATTATGGAGAAATACCTGGTGATATTTGTCCAAAATTAAGAAAGAAAATTGATAAAGCCTCAAGTGGCCTTAAAGAAAACACAAATATTCAAGATGTCAGTTTTTACAAAGAAGAATTTAAAATATTTTGCGATGAAAATAATTTAAAAAAATTATATAAAAATGATACTGATTTACTAAACTTTATTTTATTCCCAAAAGAAGCTAAGGATTTCTATCTTCTCAAAAATAAAAGTTCATTGAATGACATAATAGGCTTGCAAGAAGGTTTTGGATTATACGTTGAATAATTCAATTAATAATAATTTATGGTTAACAATTAAGGATGAAGTAAGTCTCAGAATTGATGCTGAACCATCTCTTTCTCCATATTTAAATTTACTTATCCTTTCACAAGACAGTTTGATAAGTGCTATTGCATCTGTTATTGCCTCAAAGCTCAATAGTGATGCACTATCATCTAAAGATATAAAAAATTTTATTTTAGATGTTTATAAGAATTGTGAAGGTATCGCAGAGTCCTTGGAAAAAGATTTAATTTTTTTTAAAGAAAATGATCCAGCGTGTAAATATTTTTCAACACCAATTTTATTTTATAAGGGATTTCAGGGACTTGCTGCGTATAGAGCTGCTAACTGTTTATGGAAAAATGAGAGGCACACGATGGCTTTATTTATACAAAATAGAGCATCAGAAGTTTTTGGAGTGGATATTCATCCAGCAGCACAAATTTTAGGTGGTGTCATGATTGATCATGCAACGGGTGTAGTTATTGGTGAAACAACACAAATTGAAGAAAATGTATCTATATTTCAAGGTGTTACGTTAGGTGGCAAAGGTAATGAAAGGGGTGACAGGCATCCAAAAATTAAAAAAGGCGTCTCCATTTATGCATCAAGCACAATTTTAGGTAATATTACTATTGGTGAGAATTCAACCGTAGCAGCAGGAAGTCTAGTTTTAAAGGATGTTGATCCCAATACGACAGTGGCTGGTATTCCAGCGAAGGAATTAAATAATTAACAAGAATTAAAAATATTTATTTCATCATCATTCATTTCTGAATTTATTCCATCAAAAAGTATGCTGGACATGTAACGTTCAGCTGTATCAGGTAACATACATAAAATATTTGAGTTAGGTTTAGCTTTTTTTGCAACTTTTACAGCCACAGCAAAAGTAGCACCGCCGGAGACGCCTGTAATGATGCCTTCTTTTTTTGCTAATTCGTTTGCCCAATAAATACCATCATCTCCTGAAACAGGAATTAAATCATCTATATATTTGTTATCAATAGATTCTTGAAGAACATGAGGTATGAAATCAGTCGTCCATCCTTGAATAGGATGAGGGTTCCAATTTGGATGACTTGTTGATGCTGAATTATCGCTATTTCTTTGTTGTTTAACTTCGCTTTTAACAAGCTGTGCAACATCTGGTTCGGTAAGAATAAGCTTTGTATTAGGCATTTTCTGTTTTAAGTATCTTGATACACCGGTGAAAGTTCCTCCTGTTCCGTATCCAGAAACCCAATAATCTAGTCCAATGTCTTTAAAGTCGTTATATATTTCAAGAGCTGTAGTATCCTCATGTATTTTAGGGTTATCCTCAGTTTCAAACTGTCTTGCAAAAAACCAATCATTTTTTTTAACTAATTCCTTTGCTTTGTTATATGCAGCTGTTCCTCCTTCAGAAGCAGGAGTTAATAGCACTTTAGCACCAAGATAACGCATCAATTTTCTTCTTTCTATGGATGCACTATCTGGCATAGTAACAATTAATTTATAATTCTTAGCTGCACATACCATTGCGAGTCCAATGCCAGTATTTCCACTAGTAGCTTCAACTACTGTATCTCCTTTTTTAAGATATCCATTTTTTTCAGCATTTTCTATAATGCTTACAGCCAATCTATCTTTTACAGAGCTAGCTGGATTAAAATATTCAGCTTTTACATAAATATTTGTATCATTAATTGAAATATTTTGGATGCCAAATGATGGTGTGTTACCAATTGTATTTAGGATATTTTTATAAATCATTTTTAAGCAAATACTTCTTTTGATAGGTCTTCTAGATTAGCCGTTAGACTTTTGTTATTTAGGTGAAATAATGAAATTTCTTTCTTTAAATTTAAATCTTTAAATCTATTAAATCCTGAAGTAAACCAATTATCTGATAGGTAATCATCTTCATTCTTATTTTTGATATCAATATTAATTAACCACTCTCTAAATGTGTATTCATTAATTTTGTCAAAAATTTCTTCACATTTTTCATAATTCTTATCAAGATAATAAGCTAGAAAT
>Ga0209433_10000026_pt1 | contig 44669 bp, 40 predicted proteins | sample METZYME_5_50m_FD_187552 | JGI IMG/M metagenome (GOLD analysis project Ga0209433, IMG submission 187552) | Marine microbial communities from oxygen minimum zone in mesopelagic equatorial Pacific - METZYME_5_50m (SPAdes) (version 2) | ecosystem: Environmental > Aquatic > Marine > Oceanic | place...
TTTACAGGGTTGACTTCAATTTCATCATCTAGATCAACCTTTTCTCTTGGAGATGCCATCTCACCATTTAATAAAATATTTCCTGAAACAATCCATTCTTTCAACTTCGTTCTTGAGAACTCTTCAAATAAAACAGCAGCAGCTTTATCGAGTCTCAAATTTTCTAAATCCTTTGGAACTTTTTTTGTTGTTGACATAATGAACTTTTTTTAAGATTTATAATCAAATATTAGAGTAAAATAACATCCATGAATAGAAATCTTAAAAATATTCTGTTGCTTCCAATAGTTTTGGCTTGTGCTTTTTTTATCTCGTCATGCAGCAAGGATGAGGTTGAAATCGAGAGACCAGAAAAAGTTTATTACGATACAGCGCAAAGAAGAATGAAAGTTAATAATTATTTTGGCGCTATTGAATCACTTCAAAGAATAGAAACACAATATCCTTTTGGTAAATATGCAGAGCAAGCGCAAGTTGAATTAGTCTATTGTTATTTTATGAATGGAGAAACCGAGGCTGCTCACTCGTCAGCAGAGAGATTCATAAGGCTTCATCCAAGACATCCCAATATTGACTATGCTTATTTCATGAAAGGGCTTTCAAGCTATACAAAGGATGCAGGACTTCTTGCAAGAGTTACAAATACTGATCTTTCTTCAAGAGATGTTTCTGGGGCTAAACTAGCATTTTCAGAACTAACTGAATTCATGACAAGATTTCCAGATAGTCAGTATGCTCCTTATGCAAAACAAAGATTAATTTATTTAAGAAATCTTGTTGCCAGTAATGAGCTAGCAGCTGCTGATTATTACGTAACAAGAAAAGCATATGTTGCTGCAATTAGAAGAGCATCTTATGTCTTAGAAAATATCCCAAATTCAAATCAAAATCATAGGGCGCTTCAGATTTTAAAAACATCTTATGAAGAACTTGGCTATTCTGATCTTGTTGAAGATACTGAAAAATTGATTGCTCTTAATCCGCCTCCACCTAATTCAGATACTACGACTGGATCTTTTCTCCAAAATGTTCCACTTCCAAATTCTCTACCTCTTATTATTGGAGGAACCATACTCTCAGGTGCTACTAATTAATTGAAAATTGTTGCTCCTTTATTAGTAATAATATTTTTTTTAATTAGATACTTTCTAAAATCAAATAAAATCGATCGTATCTCAAAAAATGAGATGGCTTCTTGCATAACATGTGGGACTTTTGTCTCAGAAGAGCTAGCTATTAAAAGTAAAAACAATATTTACTGTTCTAGAAACTGTATTAAATAGTCCTTGGTATTTTATTTAGCATCATAAACATAGCTGGTATATAAAATAAAGCTATTAATGATGCTCCAATTACTCCGACAGACATAGCCCAAGCAAGTGGCTGAAAGAAGATGCTAGTCAATATTAAAGGAAACAAACCGCCAATAGTCGTAGCTGTAGTTGTAATAATATGCCTTGTTGCCCTTACTACGGTTTGGATTACGCCGCTTAAATCATAATCTCCTTTTTCTGAATCTTCCTTTAGAGCAGCTAAGACAACGATTGAATCATTAATTGCAAGCCCTGCTAATCCAATGGCGCCCACTAATCCAATAAACCCAAAGTTTTGCATGCCTACAACAAGGCCAAGTAAGGCTAGGCCAATGCAAAGACCTGCAACTGAAGATATTAAAAGTGTTTGCCTAAATGAGTTAAGTGCAAAAACAAGCCCAACCAAAATTAAAATGAAAAACACGATTGCAGATGCAAATAACTGAGAATTTGATTCTGCACTGCTTGCTGCTTCGCCATCTTGTTCAAGTCTATATCCTTGAGGAAGGTTGTTTTTAAATTCTTCTATATCCTTTACTAAAAATGCTTCTGAAACAGATGGCAGAGATCTTGGCCATATCCATGCTTTTACTCCATTTTCTCTTTCTCCGTTATATCTTGCAAAACCACCTAGCTTTCGAGCAAGCCTTATATCTGAGAAATTCTCTATGTATTCAATGCCATTCCTTCCAGAAACAGATAAGAGAGAAGTTTGTGAAATATCAGAGGCTGCATCCGTATCCCTCTTTAATCTAATTGGCAACTCTTTATTCCCATCAAGCATTGTTCCAATAATCATCCCTTTACTTGCAAAATTAATCTCATTTATAAGTCTATTCATGTCATTTGACGAAAAAGCAATGCTCGGATTATCAAAATCTATTTCTAGATTTGTTTCATATTCGTTTGATTGTGAACGAGTGAGATAAACATCTGGTGCCTTGCTAAGAATAAGCTCAAGCCTGTTACCAAGTTCAGTTAATATATCTTGATTTTCTCCCATAATCCTATACTCGATATCTGAAAAAACTGGTGGACCAGATGTAAATTGGTCAACAATAATTCGTACTTCAGGATTATTTTTTACTAGATCCTTGGCAATCATATCTATATTATTTTTCATACTCCAATAACTTGAAGTAAAGTAAATGGCATTTGCTTCATTATTGTTCCCAAGAGCGCTATTACCACCAACAACGTTTGAGAGAATTCTTGGCAAATTCCTGCCAACGAACCAGAAATCTCTTTCTATAAAATCGTATTTTGAAAGTTGCTCTCTTACATCATTTACTTTTTCTTTTGTTGCGTTTACTGAACTATTTTTTGGTAGCTCGATTCTTACTTGGAACATATTTCTGTCATTCGCAGGAAAAAAATCTCTTTCGAGCGTTGAGAATAATAAGAAACCAACTAACGGCATTGAAAAAGAAATCATAATTGCTCTACTTGGTTTAGAGAGCGCCCAAACCAATGAAGACTTATATTGTTTGTAGAGCTTTTCATTTGAGTATCCTTTACTTAGCCTATCAGATGAAAATAAAGGGATCCTCTCCAAGTAATGTAAAGTTGGAAGGACTACTGTTAGGGATAGAAAAAGAGATGATGTGACTGCCATTATTAAAGTTTTAGCCATGCCTCCAACAAATTCATTACTTGGGCCTTCGCCAACAGCGATTGGCATAAATGCTAACGCTGTTGTTGCGGTTGCTGCCAGCAAAGGCAGGAGTAAGTGTTTCACAGATGCGTAGATCGCTTTTTTAGAAGGCATTCCATCCAATCTCCTGAATCTGTAATCCTCCACAACTATAATTGCATTATCAATGAGGAGACCTAATGCAATGATCATTCCAGTTATAGAAGTTTGATGAAGGGGCAATCCAATTAGTTGGCAAATAAATAAAACAGAAGACAAAGTCAAAGGAAGAATAAGTGCTACAAGAATTGCTGATCTCAAGCCAAGAAGAAATGCACTCAATAGAAGAACTAAAATAAAAGCAAAACCTATACTTGATGTTAGCTCACTAAATCTATTGTCAAGGTAATAGGATTCTTCATATATTGGTATAACAGCTATCTCTTCGGGCAATCCTTGCCTAAATTCCTCGACAACTTGATTCGCCCTTTTTACATACTCATCTATTCTTTGATTGAAAGAGCCTGAAACTTCAACGATGACTGAAGGCTTTCCATCTACTATTGAATAACTTTCTATTGGTGTAACAGCTTTTTGAGAAATAGTTGCGATATCAGAAAGTTTTATAAGCTGAGAACTATTTTTAATTATAGGAATATCTTCTAGTTGAGATATTGTTCTTAGATTATCTTTGGAGCGAATTAAAATCTCTTCATCTTGGCTAGATATTAATCCTACAGATCTTTTGTTATCAAATGATGCTACAGAGTTTGAAAGCATCTGAAAGGAGATGCCCAAATTTGCTAACTTCCTTGCATCAACCTCTACAACAATTTCTTCGTTTGTCTCACCATGGAGTGTTACTTTTTCAGTAGAGCCTAAATATGCTAATTTTCTTTTTAATTGTTCTGCCAACCTAGATAGCATTATTAGTGGAGGATCTCCGTCTCCAACCCATTGGACAGAATAAAGGGCTGAAATTGGCGGTCCGGAATTTCGACTTAACTCTATCTTTACGCCATCAGGTATTTCTTGCTTAGCGAGATCAATCTTATCTTGAACCTCGCTCCAAACTTTATCAATTAAATCAAAAGAAACCTCATCTTTAAATTCAACAAGAGTAAAAGCTGCTCCCTGAGTAATATTTGATATTAGATTTCTAATCTCAGGTATTTCTCTTAATTTAATTTCTAGAACTTCAGTTACCTGAGTTTCTATCTGTTCTGGTGAAGTTCCTGGATAAACCTGAATTAAAAGCCCCCACCTTTCAGCGAGCTCAGGTGTTTCTTGTCTGGGAAGATTATTAAACCCAGAGTAGCCTACTAATAAAAAAAATATCAGTGTAAGAATGAGCATTCTTGGTCTTTCAAGGAAAACTCTAATTAATGCCATTTTACTTGAGTGTTTGTCCTTCTATTATCTTGGAAAGCCCACCTTTAACTACCAAGTCTCCGTCTTTTAGTGTGCCTGAGACAAATGCAAAATTATTCTCAAAATGTAAAACTTGGACCAAGTCTTTCTCCACTGTGCTTTTACCATCAGCAGATATTGAATAGACTGACCAAAGTCCTTGTTCAGATTGAGAAAGAGAGTTTATCGGAAGCCAAAATCCCCTTTCATTTCTTCTTATTTTAAGAATCAAATCAATCAAAGATCCTGGAACAAAAAAATTATTAAATTCAAATATTGCTAACCTGCTATTTGAACCACTTATAGACATTGGTGCTAATCTTTTTAATTTTCCAATTACTTCTTCTTGGCCAATAAGAAAACTATATTCTTTAGAGATTTCAAGATTCTCAATAAGATCTTCGGGAATTGAAACATGCGCTTCTACTTTATTTGAATCAAGAATTTCTAAAATCGGATTGCTTCCATTTATTACAGTTCCTTCGTCTACAAATCTGTTCTGAATAAATCCATCATAAGGAGCCTTGAGAATTGTCTGTGCTTTTTTTACTTCAAAAAACTTTACTTGCGATTTGGCAACTAAATATTCAGACTCTGCTTTATCGAATTCTTGATTAGAAATAAAACCTTTTTGTTTAAGGTCTTTAAATCTTTCAAGAACTTGTTTTGCCAGATCAAGTCTTGCAACTGCTTGCTCAAGGTTTGCATTAATCTCACTATCATTAAGTTTTGCTAAAACATCCCCCTGTTCGACCCTGTCTCCAATATCAACTGATATTGATTTAATTCTACCTGTAATTTCAAAGGCTATTTTAGATTGTTGAAAGGGTAAAAGTTCACCTGGAAGAGTTTTAGAAACCTCATAAGAGCTGGCTGTCTTGATTTCAAGTACTTCTATCTTTTGATCTGCGTAAAGAAAAGTATTGGAACAGAAACCAATTAAAATGATGCTTTTGCATAATTCTTTATAAATTGTCATAATGTTAACGGTGTAAACATGAATTATATAACATAAGTTAACACTGTCAACATTATGAATATTACATATCAAAAGTATCATCATGGAAACTTAAGAGACGAAATACTCAGAGCAGCATATGGTTTTGTTAAAGAAAATGGATACGCAGCAATGAGCCTAAGAGGAATTGCTGACGAGTGTAATGTATCTGCTACAGCAATTTATAGACATTATGAAACTAAAGAACATCTGTTAGCAGATGTTGTAGCTAAGGGATTTGTTGAATTTAATATTTCTGTTGAGGGTAAGGAGGAAGATGATATCTTCCAGCGTTGTGAAAACTACCTTGGCTTTGCTTTTGATAATTACAATATTTATGATCTACTTTTCAGTCAATCTGTTGTTGAGTTTCTTAAATTCCCTCAAATTTTAGAGGTTGCAGACAGAGCTTTTGAATCTCTATTAGAATCTGTTAAGCAGCATGATAAAAGTCTAAATGATCTTAGCGCTTCAAATAAAGCTATTCATATATGGTCTTTTTTACATGGCATGAGCAGCATTTCAAAAAAAATGGATGTTGCTTTTAACTTACCTGATAGTGAAATGCCAATTCCAGTTAGATCGGTTAAAAGAGCAAGAGAAAATTTAAAACAGTTTATTGAAGACTTATTTTGAAGACTTCTAAGATAAGAATAATTGGCGGGTTTCTTAAAGGATCTTATATTTCTTTCCCTGCCTCATCAAAATTGAGACCGACATCAAATAAATTGAGGGAAGTTCTTTTTAACTGGCTAAATTTTGAAATAGCTGATTTGAAGTGTGCAGATTGTTTTTCGGGATCAGGAGCTCTTGGTATAGAAGCTATTTCCAGAGGTGCCGAATCAGTATTATTCATAGAAAAAACTCCAAAGTTTGCATCAAGTATTGAAACCAATCTTAAAAGACTCAAAATTTATGAGAAATCCAATGTCAAAATAAGGAATGCATTTGAGTGGCTGAAAGAAGAAAATCTTGAAAACTTTGATTTGATATTCTTTGATCCACCCTTTTTTGATGAAAGGATTAAAAATCTTCTCACCTTTCTTAAAAATCAAAAATTAAAAAAAGGTACATTAATATATTTTGAAAAAAGTACTTTTGATAAAATAGAGGTCCCTGATACATTTACATTACTCAAATCTAAAGTAGTTGGAGATGCTGAAGGTCTCTTATTAGAAAAATGACTATTAAAGTTGGATCTAGAACCTCAAAACTTGCATTAAAGCAAGTTGATATAGTTATGAAAACTATTGGTATTTCTGACTATGAGATCATAAAAATAGATACTGTAGGTGACCAGATAAGTAGGCAAAATAAAGTGCAGTTTGATAAAAAAAATTTTGTTGATGATATTGATACTCTTCTTGTTGATAACAAAATTGATATTGCTATTCACTCAGCGAAAGATATGCCAGCTTCTTCAAATTTCTCTGAACTGGATGAAATTTACATTTCAAATGATTTAGTAAAAGGAGATGAAAAATATAATTCTAGAAGCGATATTCTAATATTTAGGGAAAATGAAGATTCTGTATTTGATAAGCGTATGAAACTTGGAACTTCAAGCCTCAGGCGTAAGCTACAGTCTGAATTTTTTATGGAAGCCAAAAATATTAGTAACCTAAATGGAAACATTGATACACGAATAAAAAAATTAAATGATGGTGAATATGATTGTATTATTCTTGCAAAAGCTGGCTGTCAAAGACTCGAACTTAATCTTAATCATCTTGTACTTGATTACCCAACGAGTATTTCTCAAGGTACTATTTGTCTTCGATTCAACAAGAACAGAGATGAAATGCTTAAATTAGTCACTCCTTTTAATGACGAAAATATGAAAAGAAAAATATATGAGTGCAATAATTTTCTCAACCTTATTGATGCAGATTGTAATTCAGCAGTTGCTTTAGATTTTAAGGAAGGAAAATTGCATGCTGATATATATGGCAAAAAAGAATTTATAAGATTTTCTGCAAAAAATGCAGAAGAAGCTTTAAATCACTTTGAAAAATTGGATGGTTTTAGGTTACTTAATGAACATAATTGATACAAGAGCAAATAATACGTTTAGTTTTTTAGAAAGGGAAAACATTAAAAATATTCCTCTTTTTGAGCTTTCATATTTGGATCACACTTTAGATCTTTCTACATATACTGATGTTATCTTTCAAAGCACTCCCTCTGTTAATTATTTTAGATATCTTGAAGATATTCGGGATAAGCAAATATTTGCAATGGGATCTGGAACTCAATCAGCTTTAGAAGCCAAGGGTGTGTCCTCAGAAATATCTAGAGAGCCTGGCTCTGAAGGTCTAAAAAACATTCTCGAAAATAGACTTAGTTCAGGCAAGTTCTTAATTGTTAAAGGTGAAGGTGGTCTAAATATCATCTCAGACTATATTCAAGAAAGAGGAGCCGTTGCTGAGACATTAGAAAATTATCAACGGGTTAAATTCTCTTCATACTCAAATCTGATTAATGATTTTCATGATGGAGACTTTGTGATCTTTCCAAGTAAACTATCGGCGGAAATATACTTTCAAGAAATTTATAGTCCTAATATGAAAAGCAAGTTTATTACCATCTCAAAGAGAATTAAAGATTATGTAGATTCTCTAGGATACAAAAACTTCCAATTAGATTACTTTGCAGATAACTTTGAATCCGAAATACTAAAACTTACTTAGTTTTCTTTTTTCCATTCCCATTTTTCATGGAATCAAAAAATTCTGAGTTTGTCTTGAATGATTTTAGTCTATCAATCAAGAACTCAATTCCTTGCGAATCATCCATGGGATCTGTTACCTTTCTGACAGCCCACATAAGCCTTAGCTCTTCTTCAGAGGTTAAAAGATCCTCTCTTCTTGTTCCTGATCTTCTTACATTGATAGCAGGATAAATTCTTTTTTCGGCAATCTTTCTTTCTAGATGTATTTCCATATTTCCAGTTCCTTTGAACTCCTCATAAATGACTTCATCCATTTTAGAACCCGTGTCGACAAGAGCAGTTGCTAATATTGTTAAACTTCCGCCCTCTTCTAAATTTCTAGCAGCACCAAAGAATCTTTTTGGTCTCTCAAGTGCATTTGAATCAACACCACCACTTAGAATCTTTCCTGAGGCAGGTTGAACAGAATTATAAGCTCTGCCAAGTCGAGTAATAGAATCAAGCAGAATCACTACATCTTGCTTATGCTCAACAAGTCTTTTTGCTTTTTCGATAACCATGTCAGCTACTTGAACATGCCTTGATGGAGGCTCATCAAAAGTACTTGCAATCACTTGACCTTTAACGGTTCTGGACATTTCAGTGACCTCCTCAGGCCTTTCATCTATTAAAAGAACGATCAGTTTTGTTTCAGGGTTGTTGCTTGTAATTGAATGAGCGATACTTTGTAGCATCAAAGTCTTACCAGCTTTTGGTGGCGAGACTATTAAACCTCTTTGCCCTTTTCCAACAGGAGCTATTAGATCAATTATTCTTGCTGATAAATCCTCATTTGACCCACTACCTTGCTCAAGAACTAGTCTTTCATTAGGAAATAGTGGTGTAAGATTCTCGAATAATATTTTCTTTCTAGCGTCTTCAGGAGTTTCACCATTAATTGTTTCTACTTGAACCAGAGCAGTATATTTTTCTTTATCTTTGGGAGGCCTTATTTTTCCCTGTATTTCATCTCCCTTTCGAAGACTAAACTTTCTTATTTGACTTGGTGAGATATAAATATCATCTGGGCCAGCACAATATGAACCTTCTGCAGATCTCAAAAAGCCAAATCCATCATTAAGGATCTCTAGTACACCGCCCCCAAAAATATCTATACCATCATCAGCTTGTTTTTTTAAAATTTGAAAAATGATATCTTGCTTTTTGAGTCTACCTACATCTTCTAAGCCTAGCTTTTCAGCTATCTCGACAAGCTCGGTAATTGTTTTAGTTTTTACTTCACTTAAGTTCATTAGTTATATTTGAAAAATTCCTCTGAAAATTTGATTGATACCAAAAAGATATCTAAGAAGGGTTGATAATATAAGTTTTTTTAAAATTTTGCAAAAAAACTTAGATTTCTGTGTCTATAAATTCTCCTAATTGTTCTTGTGTCAAAGCTCCAACCTGAACTCCTGATACTTCACCGGATTTAAAGATCAGCAATGAAGGAATAGATCTAATACCATACTGAACAGCAAGATCTCTATGTTCTTCAATATCAACTTTACAAACCTTGATTTGCTCACCATATTGCTCGGCTGCTTCTTCAACTCTCGGTGCAAGTTGTTTACACGGACCGCACCATTCTGCCCAAAAATCTACCAATACTGGTACTTCTGAGTTTAATACTTCATGCTCAAATGTTTCTGTAGTTACTTCTTTTACGTTACTCATAAATTAAATTCCTTTATTAAATCTTTAGCAAAATATGAAAGAACTGCATCTGCACCAGCCCTTTTGAAACTTATAATAGTCTCCATTATAACATTTTTATCTAGCCATCCTTTATTAACTGATTCCATTAACATCGAGTACTCGCCACTGACTTGATATGCAAAAGTAGGAACTTTAAATTCATGCTTAATTCTAGAAATGATATCTAAATAAGGCATGCCTGGTTTTACCATAACAATATCTGCACCCTCCTCAATATCCATAGCAACTTCATTGAGAGCTTCTAAAAAATTAGCAGGATTCATCTGATAGGAAGATTTGTCTGATTTACCGAGATTATTCTTAGAGTTTACTGCATCTCTAAAAGGACCATAAAATTTTGAATTATATTTTGCTGCATAAGATAAGATAATTTTTTCTTCAAAACTATTTTCGTCTAATCTTTTCCTAATGAAGCCAATTCTTCCATCCATCATATCTGACGGAGCAATAATATCTGCACCTGCTTCTGCTAAAACGATAGATTGTTCTGCAAGAACCTCCAATGTCTGATCATTTAGGATCTTATTATTTTCGAGTATGCCATCATGACCATGATCCGTGTAAGGATCTAAAGCAACATCTGCAATTACTAGCATGTTAGGAAATTTTGATTTTATGGAGCATATTACTTCGGATATAAAATTATCAGTTTTTATCGCTTCAGATCCTGTTGCATCTTTTTTTGCAGGATCTATAACTGGAAAAATAGCAATTGCTTTAATGCCTAGTTGATCTATCTCTTCTATCTCATCTAAAACTGATTCACAACCAAATCTAAATATTCCGGGCATTGATTCAATTGGCTCTTTGTCTTTCAGTCCCTCTTTAACAAACACAGGTTGGATTAGATCATCTTTGCTTATGCCGCATTCACTTGTAAGTTTTATAATTGAATCTGACTGCCTTAGCCTTCTTAATCGAGTTGATGGGAATTTTCTTGAAATCATAAGTTAATCAGTTATTGCTCCTAAGGATGCAGATTGTACACTTTTTGAATATTTTGATAAGACGCCTCTCTTTGGTAGCTCTTTATTTGGCTTGAAATTCTCTAATCTTTTTTGTAATTCTGCGTCAGGAATATTAATTGAGATTGTATTTTTCTCAGCATCAATGGTTATACCGTCGCCATTTTCAAGCACGCCAATTGGGCCTCCAACATATGCTTCAGGGGAAATATGACCAACAACAAAACCATGAGTACCACCAGAAAATCTTCCATCGGTAATAAAAGCAACTTTGTTGCCTAGGCCCTGTCCCATTATTGCTGACGTTGGTTTTAACATCTCTCTCATTCCTGGGCCTCCTTTGGGTCCCTCATATCTGATTACTACTACATCGCCCTCATTTATTAAGTTATTTTGGATCGCTTCATTCCCTTCTTCCTCGGAATCAAATACTTTAGCTATTCCTGTAAATTTTAAACCTTCATTTCCTGTGATCTTTGCCACCGCACCATCTGGAGCTAAATTACCATAAAGTATTCTTAAGTGACTGGTACTTTTAACAGGGTTAGATATTTCTCTTATAATTGTTTGGCCGCTTGGGTAAGGGCGAACTTCAGAAAGATTTTCTGCTATAGATTTTCCAGAAACAGTTAAACACTCTCCATGGAGTAAGCCTTCATCAAGCAGCATCTTCATCAGAGGCTGTATGCCACCGATTTCATTTAATGAAGACATATAATTTTCCCCAAAAGGTTTGATGTCGGCTATTACAGGAACTCTTTTACCTATTCTTGTAAAGTCATCTAAGTTTATTTCAATGTTTATAGCATGAGCCATGGCGATAAGATGCAGAACTGCATTTGTAGATCCTCCAAGCGCAATTACCACTGTAATTGCATTCTCAAATGCCTTCTTTGTCATAATGTCAGAAGGTTTAATATCTTTTTCTAAAAGTCTCTCAATTGCTTTACCTGTTTTCATGCAATCACTCTTTTTATCCTCAGAAACTGCGTCTTGACTACTGCTTCCAGGAAGAGACATACCCAAAGCTTCAATTGCAGAGGCCATTGTATTTGCTGTATACATTCCTCCACATGATCCTGGGCCAACAACTGAGATCTTTTCAACAGATATTAGTTCCTCTTCGGAAATAGCACCCTTCGAAAATTCTCCTGTTTTTTCAGAAACAGTTACGTAATCAGTATTTTCTTCACTTGGCTTTATTGAACCCCCATAAATAAATATTGATGGTCTATTTAATCTAGCTAAACCAATTATCACACCCGGCATATTTTTGTCACATCCTCCAATACCGATAACTCCATCGTAACCAAGGCAACCTACGACAGTTTCTATAGAGTCAGCTATTACTTCTCTTGATACTAGAGAATATTTCATTCCTTCCGTTCCCATAGAAATACCGTCGGAAACGGTAATTGTATTAAAAGTTACTGCTTTGCATCCTGAGTTATTAACTGAATGCTCAACAATCTCAGCAAGTGAGTTCAGATGCATATTACATGGCGTTACGCTCGCTCCAAGAGAAGCAATTCCAACTATGGATTTTTGGAAATCTTCATCGCTAAATCCTGCTCCTCTGAGCATTGATCTTGAGGCTGCCTGATGCGGGCCATCATGCAATATTTGTGAATACTTCCTATTTGGCATCTTAATTTGATGAATATTTCAAGGCAGCTTTTAAAAGTCTCTGAGTATAGTCCTCCTGAGGATTCTCAAAAACATCATCGGCTTTGCCAAATTCTACTAGCTTGCCTTCACTCATTACAAAAATTTGATCACACATTGATCTAATTACTTTAAGGTCGTGACTTATAAATAGATATGTCAATTTATACTTATCCTGTAGTTTCTTTAAAACATCAATTACCTGTATTTGAATAGACCTATCAAGTGCAGAAGTTGGCTCATCAAGAATCATAAACTTAGGATTTAAAATTATTGATCTAGCAATAGCAATTCTTTGTCTTTGTCCGCCAGAGAACTCATGAGGATATTTAAAGATGAGGCTATCATCAAGACCGACATCCCTCATTACATTTGATATCTTCTCTAGTTTTTCTTCATTGGAATAGTTGAAATGAATGTCTAAACCCTCTCCGATAATTTCACCAATAGTCATTCTTGGTGAAAGTGATCCATATGGATCTTGAAAAACTATTTGAATATCTTTCTTTAAGGACTTTTTCTCGGAAAAGTTTAGTTCTTTAATTGATCGGCCATTGAATTTTATTAATCCCTCATAATCAAGAAGATTTATAATAGCTTTACCCAGTGTTGATTTTCCAGAACCAGATTCGCCGACCACTCCAATAGTTGAGTTTCTTGGAATTTTTAGTGATATATCTGAGACTGCACAAAATTTATCAGTTTTAAAAAGCTGTTTTGATGGGATTTTATAAAAGACATTGAGGTTAGAAATTTCTAAAATATTATCTTCTGATGTAATCAGCTCTTCTTTTGCTTTAGGTTCGGATTTTAAAAGTTTAATCGTATATTCGTGTTTGGGATTAGAAAAGATCTCTGATGTAACTCCCTGCTCTACAATTTTTCCTTCTTTCATAACACAGACTCTGTCACTAAATTTTTCAACAAGCCCAAGATCGTGTGTAATAAAGAGAATTGACATCCCTAGCCTTTCTTTAAGCCTATTCATCAAATCAAGTATTTGAGCTTGAATAGTTACATCAAGTGCTGTTGTTGGCTCATCAGCAATCAGTAGCTCAGGTTCATTAATTAGAGACATTGCAATCATGATTCTCTGGCGTTGACCTCCAGAAAGCTCATGCGGATATGATTTATATCTTCTTTCAAGATCAGGTATTTCAACAAGTCTCATCAACTCTTTAGCTTTTTCTTCTGCTTCATTTTTTGAAATTTTTTCATGACTCAAGATGGATTCGGTAATTTGGTGACCTACTCTATGGTATGGATTTAGAGAAGTCATAGGTTCTTGAAAAATCATTGATATTTTCTTTCCACGAATCGATTGCAGTTGTTTATTAGACATTTCCAATATTTCGGCATCATGGAATTTAATTGATGCATCATCATTAAATACTGTTTTGCCCTCTGGCAATAGTTGCAATATAGACATTGCAGATACTGACTTACCCGAGCCTGATTCACCGACGAGTGCCATTGTCTCATTTCTATTTATTTCAAAAGAAGCATTCTCTACAGCAGTAAAAATAGAATCTCTGACTTTAAATCCAACAGTAAGATTTTTGACTTCTAATAGACTGCTCATAAGTTTGTTCTAATTTCTCTAAAAATATCCATCGTTGCTAATTTAGCTGTTTTTAATCGTGTTATGTTGATGAAGCCGTGGAATAAACTTGGATAATGAATCTGTTTCACATCATTACCAATGTCATTCAATTTTGCAGCATATGCTTCTGCTTCATCACACAGCGGATCAAAACCGGCGGTAATTATAACTGTTTTGGTATTAAATTTATTATTATTATCAATTTTTAGTAAATCGAACCTTGGATCTAAATTATTTGATTCATCAGCCCTAAAGTAATGCCAAAACCACTTCATTTGCTCCTTTGTCAGTAAAAAATTTTCTCTTAGCCTTTCCATCGAAGGAAAATCTAAAGACGGTGAAATCATGGGATAAATTAGAACTTGCAAAAAGGGTAATTCTTTATTTTTAGAATTAAGATCATGTAACAATGATGCAGCTAAATGAGCTCCTGCGCTGTCTCCACAGATAATGATATTTTCTTTTTTAAACCCCTTACTTTTTAACCAGTCAAAGGCAATGTTGGCTTCCTCCAAAGCTTTAGGGAATTTATTTTCAGGAGAGAGGCTATACTCTAAAGAAAAAATGTTGGAATTAAGCTCTTGGCACATTAGAGATACAACTGGGTTATAGACATCGATATTGGAGATGGCATAACCGCCACCATGAAAGAAAAGAACAGCTTTATCTGTCATTTCTGAATCAATAGAATATTGCCTCAAAACTAACTCACTCTTTTTCTCAATAATATGATCCTTTTTATTAATAACTTGTTTTGGTAATTTATTATTATTAATTTTCATTCGGATATCAGACATCTTTTTACGCATATCATCTGAAAAATCAGCCATATCTAAAACTTGTCCAAATTTTGTCATATACCATGATATTAGAGAGATATAAGTCATTGATTGATAATCAAATACCTCATTTTTATAAGATACCTCTTTTTTCATAGTTAGTGCTTTCAGGATCCAGTTAGGTAAAATAAAGAAAATACTTAATAAAAAGTTAATAAAAAAATGTTTCATTCTGATTTGTTGCGAAATAAAAAATTCTTAATCCCATTATACTTAATCTTAATATCCATGCTTTCAAATAATATTTTAGCTAAAAGTCAGCTAGATTTAGGAAGTAACATCCTCAACCCAAAAGACGCTTTTAAAATGAAAATTATTGATTCTGATAACTACCTTTCATTGAATTGGGAAATAGAAAAGAATTATTATATTTATAAAAACTCAATCAAACTTCTTCATAAAGATAAGTTAATTAATTTTGAGCTCATAGGTGATCCTATAATGCATAAAGATGAATTCTTGGGGGAAACTGAGATCTTCAGAAACAGCTTAAATTTGAGGCTGCTAGGACAAAAACAACAAAATCAAATGGACTATGAAGTAGTCTTTCAAGGTTGTGCTGAAAAAAGATTTTGCTATACACCAATAAAAGTCAAGTTATCCTCTTTATAAGTGCCGCAATAATCTTTTAATTTCTTCGAAAAAGCATATAAAATCGACTGATGGAAATCCTTTTAATAAATGGTCCTAACTTAAATCTTCTTGGTAATAGAGAAAACTCTATTTATGGAAACGAAACATTGGAAGATATTGAAAAAAAAATGTCTGAAATTTGTAAAGAAAATAGCATCTCTTTCTCTTCCTTTCAAAGCAATGCTGAGCACGAAATTGTTGAAAAGATACATTCAGCTAAAGATGAAAATATTTCAAAAATAATTTTGAATCCTGGTGCCTTTACACATACTAGTATTTCTATAAGAGATGCTCTTATTGGTGTAGGAATACCTTTTTTTGAGATTCATATTTCAAATATATTTGCAAGAGAGGAATTTAGGCATAAATCATACTTTTCTGATATAGCTGAAGGAGTTGTATGTGGCATGGGAACAAAGGGATATGAGTTTGCTTTAGAAAAAGCAATCAATTCAAATTAGATTTTATGAGTATGGATATAAGAAAAATTAAAAAGTTAATCGAGATGCTTCAAGAGTCAGATTTAACTGAGATTGAAGTTACCGAGGGAGAGGAAGCTGTAAGAATTTCTCGAAAGTCCTCTAATGACTTTGAGGTTATAGAAAAATCGGTTCAGGAAAGAAAAGCAGAAGCTCCAGTAAATATTGAAACTAAAGAAGTACTAAAATCTGGTTCAAAAGTTATTACCTCGCCAATTGTTGGAACTTTTTATAGAAGGCCTGCGCCAGATAAAGACCCATATGTAAAAGTTGGTGATGTTATTGATGCTGGCCAAGTTGTTTGTATTGTAGAAGCAATGAAAATGATGAATGAAATTAAATCTGAATATAGTGGAAAGATAGTTTCAATTGAAGTTGAAGATGGTGAGCCTGTTCAATTCTCTCAAGATTTAATCACCTTAGAATAGATGTCAAAAAAAGTCCTAATTGCCAATAGAGGAGAAATTTCCCTACGCGCCATAAGGGCATGTAAAGAGCTTGGTTTAAAAACTGTATGTATTTATTCTGAAGGCGATAAAGATCTAAAAAGTCTTCGATTTTCTGATGAATCTGTTTGTGTTGGTCCTGCTGATCCAACTAAAAGTTATCTCGATGCGCCTGCAATTTTGTCTGCAGCGGATGTCACAGGATCGGATGCGATATATCCTGGATATGGATTTCTAGCTGAAGATCATTCATTTGCTGAGCAATGTAACCTGAGTGGATTCAAATTTATTGGTCCCGGTTCTCAAACGATAAAACAAATGGGAGACAAAATAACCGCAAAATCTATTGTTACAAAGTATGGTATTGAAGGAGTTCCTGGCTTTGATAAAGAACTTCCAACTCAAGATGAAGAAATCTTAAAAATAGCTGAGGGAATAGGATATCCGCTTATTGTTAAAGCGACAGCAGGAGGTGGCGGAAGAGGAATGAAGATTGTAAGAAGCTCTAAAGACCTCATCAATTCAGTGCAAATTGCAAAACAAGAAGCACTTAATGGTTTTGGTAATGATGTCGTCTATTTCGAGAAATTTATCGAAAATCCAAGACATATTGAGATACAGGTCGTTGGAGATGGGAAAGGTAATGCAATCCATCTTGGCACAAGAGATTGCTCAATTCAAAGAAGACATCAAAAGTTGATCGAGGAAGCACCTGCAAGAGATGTAAATGAAGAAAAACTCCAAGAAGTCTTAAACAATTGTGTAAACCTATGTAAGGATGTCAACTATGAGGGCGTTGGTACTCTGGAATTTCTTTATGAAAATGAATGTTTTTATTTTCTTGAAATGAATACTCGTATTCAAGTAGAACACCCTGTTACTGAAATGATTACTGGTTTTGATTTAGTTAAAGCTCAGTTAAGAATAGCATTAGATATGCCAATGACTTTAAATCAAGATGATATAAATTTTAGGGGGCATGCTATTGAATGCAGGATTAATGCAGAAGATTCAGTAAACTTCATTCCAAATCCCGGAAAGATAACTAGAATGCATATTCCAGGTGGATTTGGTATCCGATATGACTCACACATTTATAATGGATATGAGGTTCCACCCTACTATGATTCAATGTTAGCCAAAATAATATCTCTCGCTGGATCAAGAAAATCGGCGATAAAAAGAATGTTAAGTGCCCTTGATGAATTTTTCATAGAAGGAATACAAACTACGCATCAGTTTCATCAAAAAATGCTGAAAGATGAGAAATTCGTAAATAATCAGCATACAATCAATTACCTCGAGAATGAATTTCTAAAAAATGTTTGATGAGCAATATAATCCAGAAGAGATTGAATCTAAAATTCAATCAGAATGGGAAAAAATAAATAAATATCAGGCTAAGCCAGACGATAGAGAAAAGTTTTATTGCTTGTCTATGTTTCCTTATCCTTCTGGAAAACTTCATATGGGTCATGTAAGAAACTACACCATTGGTGATGTGATTTCTAGGTACAAAAGAATGAGGGGATTTAATGTCTTTCAACCTATGGGCTGGGATGCTTTTGGACTTCCTGCTGAAAATGCGGCTATTCAAAATAAAGTTGATCCACAGAATTGGACTAATCAAAATATTGATACTATGAAGTCTCAGCTGAAAAGACTTGGATTTAGTTATGATTGGTCAAAAGAGTTAAAAACTTGTGATCCTAGTTACTATAAGTGGGAGCAAGAAATTTTTACCCTTCTCTATAAGCAAGGCCTAGTATATAGAAAAAAATCTCTTGTTAATTGGGATCCAGTTGATGAGACTGTTCTTGCTAATGAGCAAGTCATTGATGGAAAAGGTTGGAGATCAGGAGCAACTGTAGAGTTAAAAGAAATTGATCAATGGTTTTTAAAAATAACTGATTATGCTGATGAACTGCTTAGCTCAATAGAAAATCTAGACTGGCCTGAAAATGTTAAATCAATGCAAAAAAACTGGATTGGGAAATCATTTGGTTCAGAGATAAATTTTCCTCTTTCTAATGGAGAGGAATTAACTGCTTTTACAACAAGAATTGATACTGTATACGGTGTCACATATGTTGCTATATCACCAAATCATCCTATTGCACAAAATTTAGGAAAAAAAGATTCAGAAATTGATAACTTTATTAAAAAATGTAATGAAACAAAAATGGCTGAAGCTGATATGGCTAAAGCTGATAAATTGGGCTTCAAAACAGATATAAAAGTAAAGCATCCATTTTCAGGGATCGATATGGATGTCTGGATTGCCAACTACGTTCTAATGGACTATGGAACAGGTGTAGTAATGGGAGTTCCTGCACATGATGAGAGGGATTATGAATTTGCTATCAAATATCAAATTGAAGTTCAGAAAGTAATTGATTGTGAAGAACTGCCATCATCTGAGAAAGGAATACTTATTAACTCTGAACAATTTAATGGTCAAACTTCTGATGATGCAATATTCAATATAAATAGCTTCCTTGAAAAAGAAAAAATTGGTAAGGGTATTGAAAACTTTAGATTGCGAGATTGGGGAGTAAGTAGGCAAAGATTTTGGGGATGTCCTATACCTGTAGTTTATAAGGATGATAAACCTATCTTCCTAGAGAATGAAGATCTTCCAGTAGAATTACCAAATATAAAAGATGGAGAATCACCAAAACCTTTAAGCCAAAATAAAAATTTTTTTGATATTGGTCCCAATGAATCCAGAGAAGTTGATACATTCGATACTTTTGTTGATTCGTCTTGGTATTACGCAAGATTTACAGCCGCAGATAACAATGAAAAGGCGCTAGATGAGGATTCAAAATATTGGCTTCCTGTTGACCTCTACATAGGTGGTATTGAGCATGCTATCTTGCATCTTCTCTATTCTAGATTTTTTCATAAAGCTATGAGAGATATTGGTTTAGTGGAGGGTGATGAGCCTTTTAAGAAACTTTTAACCCAAGGTATGGTTCTTAAAGACGGATCAAAAATGTCTAAGTCAAAAGGTAATACAGTAGATCCACAACAATATATTGATAAATATGGGGCTGATACGATACGCCTTTATATGATGTTTACTGCGCCACCGGAGCAAAGTTTAGAATGGTCAGAAACTGCTGTAGAAGGTGCTTTCAGGTTCTTAAAAAAACTTTGGAGCTTTGCGCATAATAAAAAGTTTAAGAAAGCAGAGATTCAAGGTGAGTTTGATAAAAATCAAAAAGATTTTAGAAGAAAAATTCATTTGACTATTAAAAAAGTTACTGATGATTACGAAAATAGATATGCTTTCAATACTGTTATTGCTGCCTGCATGGAGCTTTTAAATTCAACTCCTGATCAGATAAAAAATGAGATATCTTCAGAAAATGATCAATATTGCCTTAACGAATTTATTACCTCGATTTTACAGATGCTTTATCCGATAGCTCCTCATATTTGTGAAACTTTATGGAAAAATTTCTTTGAAAATAGCTCTGAAATTGAAGATAGCTGGCCAACCTTTGATGAAAATTTAATGGTAACTGATTCATTTGAACTTGTTGTTCAAATCAATGGAAAAGTAAGAGGAAAGATTGAAGTACCATCAAACCTTGATCAAACCGAAATTGAAAGTATTGCTAAGTCAATAAAAAATGTGGATGATTTACTTGGCGATAAGGAAATCAAAAAATGTATCTATGTAAAAGAAAAGTTAATAAATTTCGTAATCTAGGAATTATAATTTTTCTTAATGTGACACTCCTTGGATGTTCCTTTTCTCCAATAAATCTTGAATCAAAATTTTTTGTCAAAAAGCTAAGCTACGACCTCTCAATACCTGAAAAAATAAAAAATGATCTAAATATTTATATCAAAGAAAATAAATCGTCTTTAATAGAGGTAAAGTTCTTTGAATTTGAAATTAAAGAGAATAATTTTTATGGTGGCAAGAATTTAGGATCCTTAGAAAGCGAAATTGTTGGGAGTATTCAAATTCAAGGGCTGACAGGAGATACAAAAAAAATTATCTCCTCAAAAAGATTCAATACCCAAAGTCTAAATCCCTTGGCACAAAAAGAATTAATAAAATCAATAGAAAACCAAGTAATTAAAGATTTAAATAAAAAGATACTTTTATATTTAAAGGGATATGAAAATAAATAGTCTTAATTTTATGAACAATTTTAGAGGAAATGCTGTATTGAGCCTCGTACATGGCAAAGAAATGGTTCTCAAGAATGAGGTGAAAGACTTCTTATCAAGAGAGTTCGCTGGCGAGGGCTTTCATGAAACAGTAATTTTTGAAGCAAACGACTCTGACGGTTTTGTATCAGCTATTCAAAATAATCTTGGGGGTGGTTTATTTGGATCACAGCTTGTCATAAAAGTAATTCATACAGAAGGCAGATTTCCAAAGTCTTTATCAGAAACCCTAGAAAAGATTGATTTAAACAATATGAGTAACATTAAAATTATTATTGATAGCGTTTCTGAATCAATCAGTTCAAATACTAAATGGATCAAGGAAAATAAAGAATTAATTCAAGTTATCGAATGTACTAAATTAAAGCCTCTTGATGAAAAGAAGTGGTTGAGAGATAGGCTCAATTTTCTTGAAAAAGGAAATGCAGAAAGAGTTGCAAAGCAATTATTTGAATTAAATTCTAATAATTTAGTTGCACACAGGAATGATATTGAAATTTTAAAGATAATACATTCATCCGAAAAAGAATCAGTTTCACTTGAAAACTCTATTAGTAGCTCAATTCATGCTCCCTATGAGCTTGAAGATAGCCTGCTTAATTTTGATAAAAATAGATCTATTAAGATTTTGCGACAAATTAAATACAATGATCCTAACTCTCTTGCCTTAGTTATATGGGTTTTAGATAAACTTATAAGCACATCTCTTATGGCTAAAAAAAATACCTCGCCTGTAAAATATCTCGAAAGTCTAAGAATGTGGCAATCCAAGGTAAACCTTTACTCATCTTTTATAAGAAAAAAAGGTTCAAATCTTTTTAGCCTAAGCAAAGATATTTTTGAGATTGAGAAAGCTTTTAAGGGAATTAAAAAACTAGATGCTTGGAAAGAGATCGAGAGACTTATAATAAAGATTTGTTCTAACTAAAGTACTTTGATGCAAATGCTTCCTTACATATCCTAAGTAATTCACATTTAGGATTAATTTTAGTATCAAGATTTACTATTTCTTTTACTTCAATAATTCCCTTTGTAGTGCTTGTAAACCATATAGAGGAAGCTTCTTTTAAGTCATTTACATCAAAAATTCCTTCAACAAAATCAAATTCTTTTTCTTTTATAATTTCTATCACTTGATGCCGAGTTATACCAGGTAAAATATTGGGAGAAAGTTCTGGTGTGAAAATTTCATTATTTTTAACAAAAAAGATATTGCTTGCGCCTCCTTCAGTTAATTGACCATTTTTGTGCATAATGATTTCATTACAATTCATTCCTTTGGCATCATTCATCTGGAGAACATTACCCAGCAAAGAAGTGGATTTAATATCGCATCTCTGCCAACGAATATCATCTACTAACATAACTTTTAAGGGAGATTGATTTAAAAAAGAGAATTTTTCGATGAAGCCGAACCTTTCGCATTCACTTTCATCAAAAAGATGAGATCTTATTGAATCAATGCCTCTTGAAACTTGAAAGTAAACATATCCATTCTCAAGATTTGATTCATTCAAAAGTTTTTTAATTTCAGCACTGCATTCATCAATAGAACACTCTATTTTCGTCTCATAGAGACTATGCTTGAGGCGATCAAGATGTCTATCAAAATCAATAAACTCGTTTTTATAAAAAGAAATGACTTCATAAACACTATCGGAAAAAAGAAATGCTCTCGACATTGGCGAGATTTTGATGTTCTCTATTGAGTCAATAACACCATTATAGGATGCTAGTTTAGGCATTACCTAAACCAAACAAGCCTCTAAACCATAAAACAAAACTTGCCCAAAGTCGGCCAAAAAACCCTTTTGCTTCTACATCATTTAGGGAAACTAGATTTTCAGTATGTAATATTTTCTCTCCATCTTTTATTATTAATGTTCCAAGATTTTGGCCCTCTTTTATTGGAGCTCTTAGATTATTTTGGAAGTCATAACTTATAGTTATATTTTTAAAAGTGGTTCTTGGAAGAGTAAGTTTGATATTATTTTCTGAACCCAGAGAAATAAAATCCTTCTTGCCGCCCCATACCGTTACTTCCTTTAGAGCATTATCTTTTTTAATTACTTCCTGCGTTGAATAGAACCTAAAACCATACTCGAGCAGTCTTTGAGTATCATTAAACCGCTCTTTATCCGATTTTGCTCCAGCCACAACAGCTATGAGCCTCATATCATTTCTTTTTGCGGAGCTAATAAGACAATAGCCAGCTGATTCAGTATGTCCTGTCTTTACTCCATCTGAGGAATTATCCTTCCAAAGAAGCCGGTTTCTGTTTGGCTGCCTTATATTATTAAATGTGTAATATTTTTCTTTGTATAGGCTGTATGTCTCAGGAAAGTTATTAATTAGTAAGCTTGTCATTGTTGCTAAATCTTTAGCGCTTGAAAAATGATTGCCATCTGGCAGTCCTGTAGAGTTCTGAAACAAAGTATTTGATAGGCCCATCGATGCAGCATATGAATTCATTAAATCTACAAAACCATCTTCAGTGCCTCCAACGTATTCAGCCAAGGCCACTGTTGCATCATTACCAGATTGGATAATAACTCCCTTGAGCAGATCTAAAACACTCACCCTTTTACCCTGCTCGATAAACATTTTTGAACCTTCCATTCTCCATGCTTTTTCACTTATAAGAACATTGTCATCTAAGCTTAAGAAATCATTAGCAATTTGATCAGCAACTACATAACTGGACATAACTTTTGTCATGCTTGCAGGTTCAATTGGTGCATCTTCATTAAAACTGGCAATCACAGTATTTGTATTTGGCTCTATCAATATATAACTCTTCAGGTCAAGAGTTGGTGTATTTGGAATGAAAGACTGAGTAAAAGACTCAAGAGAAATCAAACCAAAAAACAAAAATAGTATTTTTTTCATAACCCTAACTCCCTCGCTAGATTGTAAACCACCATTGCATAAAAGTGACTGTAATTATATTTTGTAATTGCAACAAAATTTTCAGTACCGATAAAATATTTATTACTTTTTTTATTAATTCTAATCTTTTTTCCAGCTATTAGTGTGTCTTTGTCTTTTATATCATTCATTTCCATTAATTTCGAAAGGCTTATATTGTTCATAAGGGCTATTTCAGATAACGTATCTCCACTTTGGATCTTGTAAAATAAGTCTTCACCTTGCTCTAGCTTTACTGGTATAAATTTACCTTCAAGGCTATAGGGCCTTCTAACATTGTTATGTTCTATTTCTAAAACTATATCTGCATCTGCATTCCAACCATGAATGCTCAAATAATTTGCAATACTACCAATTGCATCTTTTTTTGAACCAAAGAGGTCTGCGAAGCTATCTCCATCATAATCCACAGCATACGCTAAATATGAGGATGAAATAAATTGACCATACCCCATTGCGCCAGCATAAGAGCCTTTAACGCTATAGATATCAAGGTTATTTTCTCTTGTAAGTATAAAAAACTTTATAAGTTCGTCTCTAAAGAACTCTGCTCTTCTAGGATAGTCAAAGCCTAATGTTGTCAACGAGTCTAACACTCGATCCTTGCCTTGAATATTTCCATATCTAGTTTCAACTCCCAAGATTGCAGTAATAATTTCTTTAGGAACTCCAAATTCTTTTTCAGCTTTCTCAAGGGTGTCAAAATTTTCTATTATGAACTTCTTTCCATTTTTTATTCTTTTTTCTTCAATGAATATATTCCTATATGCATCCCATGAAATGGTAAATTCTGCTGGTTTTGAAATTCTATCAATTATGCTTTGTTGCTTATTAGCATTTTTAAGTACATTTAAAACTTGTTCTTCATCAAAGCCATGAGAATTTACTAGTTCATTTACAACAAATTCTGCTCTTGGATGCTGTGAGTAATCAGACTGAATAAAATTAAATTGAACTAAAAATATTATTAAAAAAAGTTTTTTCACCTTGGTACCAATTTTTTATGAGATGCCATAGATATTATTATGCCAAATGCTATATAAAAAGAAATTAAAGAGGATCCGCCTTGGCTTATTAATGGTAAAGGCATTCCAACAACAGGAAGAAGCCCAATAACCATTCCAATATTTATGAATAGTGTTGAAATAAAAACTAAAGATAATCCTCCTATGACGAGTCTACAAAATCTATCTCTGGCATTAATTGATAAATAAAAGCATCTAATGAAAATAAAAAAATATAGGCCAATCAATATTGTTAATCCAATTAGGCCAAACTCTTCTGCAATAACTGCAAATATAAAGTCAGTTTCGGTTTCAGGTAAAAAATTTAAATGAGATTGTGTTCCTTCACCAAAACCTTTGCCAAAAATACCTCCCGATCCGATAGCTATTTTTGATTGTGTAATATTCCAAGCTGATCCAAAAGGATCAAGATCCGGATTAAATAATGTTGCAATTCTCTGTCTTTGAAAGGGCTCTAAAAAGTTATTCCATAAAAATGGAAGGGATATAATAAAAACTGCGAATGCAGAACCTATAAATGTCCAGCTTAGGCCAGCTAAAAATAATATATATAAACCGGAAAGTAATATTACAATTGCTGTTCCCAAATCCGGTTGTGATGCAACAGTTAAAAAAACTATAAAAATTAAGAAGATTGTCAAAAATGTGTTCTTAAGGTTAATAGGTAAAGAAACTCTATACAAGTAAGACGCAATAAATATTGGTAGAAAGACCTTACATAATTCTGATGGTTGAAGCGTAATAAAGCCAAAGCTAATCCACCTATTTGCACCATTTATTTCAGGGCCAAAAAAGATTGCAATTAAGACAAGAATCATACTTATTATTAAAAGAAATCCCGAATATGAATAATAAATTTGAGGATCTGGCTGGCTAAGAATTATCATCAGGGCTAATCCAAAAAAAACAAAAACTGACTGCTTAATTAAGACAGAGGAATTCCCATCTGACGCACTGTAAAGGAAAAAAAGGCCTAGTACTGAAAGAAGTGTTACAGATATTATTAAGTAAGGATCGTAGTAAATAGAAAATCTTTTAAAGTCTAGGTATCTCATTCTTGTAACAACGAATTTAAAACTGAGATTGCGACCGGACCGGCAACAGATCCACCACTTTCTCCATTTTCAACTACGACGCTTACAGCATATCTAGGGTTAGGCATTGGTCCAAAAGCAATAATTAAAGCATGATCTCTAAGATTGTCATCTAGTCTAGTTTCAACATACTGTTCTCTATTGTCTCCAGAAACTAGTTCCGCCGTACCGGTTTTAGCTGCAACCAGATAACTCTTTTTATCCTTTAATCTTCTTGCTGTGCCAGTATTTCCCTCTACTACATTAATCATTGATTCGTGCAGTTTGTACCAATCATCGTTTGTAAATTTATTAAACTGAATACTTTTTTCATTCTTGATGAGATCTTTTTTCAGCGACAAATCACTGTATTTTCCCTTATTGGCAATGATATAAGCATATTTTACTAATTGGATCGGAGTTGAGACCAAGTAGCCTTGACCAACCCCCATATTAACTGTATCGCCCTTAAACCATCCGAAGTTATGTTTATTTAACTTCCACATTGGTTCTGGTACAAAAACTTTATCTTCTTCGAAGCAGTCGATACAAGCTTTTTCACCAAAACCCAAAGATATAAGATGCTCATTGAGTTGATTAATATCTGATCTGTATGCCAAATCAAAAAAATAAGTATTAGAGCTTTGCGTTATTGCTTTGAATAAATTTGTGTTTCCATGACCTCCCTCTTTCCAATCTCTATAGATTCTCCCATCCTCTGGCAAAGTGAAAAATCCCTCATCAAAAATTGAGAAATCCCAGTCGATAAGTCCTTCCTCAATACCATATATTGCGATAGCGGGTTTTATTGATGATGCAGGAGGATATCTTCCTTTTAATGCTCTATTAAAAAAAGGTTTCTCTTCACTCTCAATAAGTTGATCAAAATCCTTTTTAAGAATCCCGTTAGCAAGTTGATTAGTCGGAAAAGTTGGCGAGCTAAAAAGTGTGACTATTGAGCCATCTCTGATATCCACTGCAACTACAGCCCCTTTTCTATTGTTAAGAGCTTTATGAGCAGCTTTGTGAGATTCCAAATCAAGACTTGTATAAAGGTTTTCACCCGACATGGGAACTGATGAAATTGTTTCATCAATTGTTCTTCCTCTTGCATCAACCTGTCTTAGATTATCTCCAAATTTTCCTTTGAGCATATCTTCATAAACAAACTCTAGGCCTGTTTTGCCAACAATTAATTGATTTGTATAAGAGTAATTTATTTTTTTATTTAAGCCTTGGGTTGATATCAGTGTTTCAAGCTCATCTTCATTGGGCCTTCCAACATAACCTATAGAGTGTGAAAAGATTTCAGGATGCAAATAATTTCTTAAATATCTTTTTCCAACATAAGCATTTTCAAACATATGGCTTCTAACAAGAAATTTTGCTTTCTCTTCATCAGAAATAGATTGCATTAAAGTTAACTCTTTATTTAAAACTTTTGCCCTCTCAAATTGTGCTAAAAAAATCTCTTTATCTTCTTTTTCAATTTTTAAGAATGAGGATATTTTTAAAAGAAAATCATAAGGATTATCTATAAAAAAAGGCTTCGTAATTAAATCAAAGGTTGGAACGTTATTAACTAGTATTTCTCCATTTCTATCAAAAATAATCCCTCTTAGTGGCTGAACTGAAATTTCTTCATTTTTATTATTTTCAGCTGCAATTTCATATTCTGAATAATTTGATATTTGCAAATTGAATATCTGAAAATAAAAAATTATCCCAAGGATCCCAAAAGTTAAATAAAGAAAAATAAGCCTTTTGTTAAAACTTGATTTCTCCTTGAAGGTTTCATTTATTTCTGTCATTTATGATATGGCTTATTTTTTATAATTGAGATTGCCCTGTAAAGCTGTTCAATAAGTAAAATCTTAAATAATTTATGAGGAAAAGTTAATGCAGAAAATGAAATTACATGATCTGATTTTTTAAGAAATGAATCACTTAAGCCATGAGAACCTCCTATAACAAGACTGCAATCCTTTTTTGAGGATAAAAATTTCTCAGTGAGCTCTGCAAACTGAAGACTATCAAAGTGCTTTCCCTTTCTGTCAAAAGAAATTATCAATGAGTTAGGTTTAATCTTTGTTAAAATCTTTTTTTCATCGAATGATTGAACCTCTTTAATTTTGAGCTTTTTACCTTGAGCCGGCTTTATATTTTCTATTGTTAGATTCGCATAAGGTGTAATTTGTTTTAAATAAAAATTTAAGGTTTCTTCTTCCCATTTATTTGCTTTATTAGAAATTGAGATTACTTCTAATTTCATAAATTAGAATTTGCGGTTGCGTCTTCATACCCCCAAAGTGTTTCTAAATCATAGTAAACACGAGTTTCATTATTCATTATGTTTATAACTAAATCCTCGCAGTCGATTAGAATCCAGTCAGAAGTATCCTGACCCTCAACTCCCAAAACCAAAATATTATTTTTTTTAAGATCGTCTACAACCCTGTCCGATAGAGCTTTAGCGTGCCTTGATGAAGTTGCGGAAGCAATTATCATCTCATCAGCAAATGACGAGATATTTTTCAAATCAATACAAACAATATCTTTAGCTTTAAGTTCTTCTAGAGAGTTTATACAGAGTTTTTTTAATGAAGTTTTCGCCAAGTTGTTTTTGCTTTTTATACATTAAGTATATGATAAAAAAAGAGATTATTATTAAATAATTATGCAAAAATATTTGTCTGAAAATGTTGTTGATATTTTCTTCATACTTGGCATTAGTTCAATAGCGATATTAGTGATAAGTGCTTTATCGATTGGTTACTTTATTAAGAAAATTCCATATGACTATTTCCTGAATGATAAGAGGGGGATGTCGCATTATAAAGATAACAATCCTATTTTGTGGATAATTACTCTAGCTGTAAAGAATCTAGTTGGCTATTGTTTAATACTTGGCGGCATCTTAATGCTTGTTCTCCCTGGTCAAGGGTTACTTACAATTTTAGTCGGATTGATGTTAAGTGACTATCCAGGAAAATTTAAGCTTGAGAAAAGAATAATTAAAACAAGCTTGGTCTTAAAAACTGTCAATTGGTATAGAGCTAAATCAGGTATACAGCCAATTATCTTCAAATAGTTCTTTTATTAAACCTAAATCAAGGTGTATTATTCGACTTGTAAATTGTCAAACTTAGTGAATGGAGGATGAGCATGTCAGTAACAAATAAAAAATGGGTTTTAAAAGAGAGGCCTCAAGGTCTTGTAAAGAATGAGAACTTTGAGCTCATAGAAGAAGACCTTAGGGAAATTAAAGATGGTGAAGTTCTTATAGAAAATCAATATTTATCTTTTGATCCAACCCAAAGAATGTGGCTCACAGACTTACCAGGATATCTTCCTCCAGTTCAAATTGATGAGGTTGTGAGATCTGGTGGTATAGGAAAAATTATTGAATCAAAAAATGAAGATTTTTCTGAAGGTGATTTAGTAAGTGGTATGGTTGGTTGGCAAACGTATCATATTCCTTCAGAAAATGATTTAAAGACAATGCGTAAAGTTCCAGATGTCCTACCAATACCTACTATGCTTAATATTTTTGGATCTACTGGGATTACTGCATACTTTGGTTTGCTAGATGTTGGAAATCCTCAACCGGGTGAGACTGTTGTTGTGTCTGGTGCTGCTGGAGCTACTGGAGCAATGGTTTGTCAGATCGCAAAAATTAAGGGCTGTCACGTCATTGGAATTGCTGGTGGAGAAGAAAAGTGTTCATGGTTAAAAGATTGCGGTGTTGATGATGTAATCGATTATAAAAACTCTAATGTTCCAGAAGAGTTAACAAAGCTAGCTAAAAACGGTATAGACATTTACTTTGATAATGTTGGTGGTCCTATTTTAGAGTCAGTTCTATTTTTAATAAATATCAATGCAAGAATTGTATGTTGTGGAAGTATCTCAAATTATACTGGAGACCAAATGCCTGTTGGGCCAAGAAACCTTACAATGCTGATTGTCAGAAGAGCCAAAATGCAGGGGTTCTTGGTTTTAGATTATTATGGGCGAGCAAGTGAAGCAATTGATGATATTTCTAAGTGGGCGATCGAAGGAAAAATCAAACATCGAGAGGATATCCAAGAAGGAATTGAAAATTGTCCGGAAACATTAAACAGATTATTTACAGGTCAAAATCAAGGGAAACAAATGCTAAAGATCTGATTAGGTCTTTCTTATTGATTCAAGAATCTTTGATAGTATTTTGAATCTTTGATCAGCATCGAATGCTGTTAACAATGTTTGCTTTTCGTCTGCTGTTAATGGAATTAAGTTCCCGAGATGATAAGAAACAGAGTCAGCAGAATCTAAATCAATGTCTAGCTGTAATGTTCTTACTTCAGGATGCTCTTTTAATTTAACTAAAACCTCTATGAGGTCCGGATATTTTGCTAAAAGCGATTGGTCATCAACTTCCGGTTCAGTTAAAGGTAAAACTTCACCAAGGTATGATTTATCCTCAAGCTGAATGACATTATTTAATGAAACTTTTGATTCAGCTTTGACAGTTATTCCTAACAAGCCATTGGGTAAATTATTGAAGTCAACTATTTTTACTGATGTTCCAACCTTTTCAATACCAAAATGAAAATCATCAAACCTATCTGACTTGTAGGAGATAACAAAATTTGATGCATCAGACATGCACTTTTTAACCATATTTAAGTATCGAGGTTCAAATATTTGTAGGCCTTGAATTGTTCCTGGGAGAACAACGAGCTTAAGTGGAAAGATTGGTAAATTAACTTGCTTCAATTATTTCTTTTAAAGGTTTAAATATATTTTTACTATTCCTATTTGTCATGATCAAAATAATATCAAAATCTTTATAAATCTTTGAAATTGAATGTATCAAATCATCATGGGAATTATGAACATTATTCTTATTGTTCACCAAAATGGATTTATGGTCTAGCCATAAGATGTCACTGTCAAGATTATCAATTGATATTAATTCTTTGAGATGAAATCCACCCGACATTGTATTTGATCCAAGCTCGATCACATTGAGGATTTTTTTTTCAACATACTTATCTTTTACCGCATCAATTGTTGATTTTATGGCTGTAGGATGGTGTGCAAAATCATCAAGAATTGTAACTCCTTTGAAAGTACCTTTGTTCTCAAGTCTTCGAAGCACGCCTTTAAATTCTTTAAGCCCGTTATAAGCATCCATAAGTTTAATACCATAAGATGCGGAAGAAATGATTGCTGCTATTGCATTTAAATTATTATGAGATCCATATATCGGTAACTCAGCTATCTGCACTGAGTCTCCCTCAAAACTTACTGTTGAAGAGGATATGTCAAAGCTGGCATTACTAGAATTGCCATTGATTTCAATGGTATTTGCCCAACATCCTTGGTTTATAACATCTAATGCATTTTTATCATGGTTAAAAAAAATAACTTTCCCATCTTTTGGGATTATCTTTATTAGGTGATGAAATTGTTTTTTTATAGCATCTAAATCATCAAATATATCTGCATGATCAAACTCAATATTATTTATTAGAAAAATATTTGGCGAGTAGTGAATAAATTTTGATCTTTTATCGAAAAATGCGGAATCATATTCATCTGCTTCTATGATAAAAACTGGATCAGTTCCTGTTTTGGCTGAAAAAGAAAAATCAGGTGAAACACCGCCTATTAAATATCCAATATCTTTGCCTAAAGACTCAAAAATTTTTGCAATCATAAACGAGGTTGTAGTTTTTCCATGGGTTCCGGATACAGCTATAACAAATCTATCTTTTATAATTTCACCAAGCATTTCAGGTCCAGACTTATAAGGAAGATTTTTATTTAAAATTTCCTCAACACATTCATTTCCTCTTGAAAGCGCATTTCCAATTACATATAAATCAGCTTCTGGCATAGTGTTTAGATTAAATCCTTTAACTAGTTCAATTTCTAATTCTTCAAGTTGATTAGACATTGGTGGGTAGAAGTTATTATCTGACCCACTTACCTCATGACCAGACTCGATCAAGATTCGTGCCAAGCCACCCATAAATGTTCCACAGATTCCTAGGATATGAATTTTCATAAATACTTTTAATAATTAGAACATTTTTGCTAGCATAGTTAAATCTTTACTTAAGCTATGAAAACTAATGCATTTTATGCTCAATCCGGTGGAGTAACTTCTGTTATCAATGCAACAGCTGCAGCGGTAATTCAGGAATCAAAAAAATTTCCAAGACATATAAATAAAGTTTATGCAGGCAAGAATGGAATACTTGGAGCCTTGAGGGAAAATCTTATAGATACATCTAAAGAATCAAAAAAACTTGTTGATTCACTGTATTGCAGGCCAGGAGGTATATTTGGTTCATGCAGGTATAAACTCAAAAGTCTTGAGGAAAATGAAAAGGAATATAGAAGGCTTATTGAAGTATTTAAGGCCCACAACATTGGTTACTTTTTTTATAATGGTGGCAATGACTCTGCGGATACTGCATATAAGGTCTCTCAAATAAGTAAAAGTCTTAATTATGACTTAACGTGTATCGCAATTCCTAAAACAGTTGATAATGATTTAGCAGTTACCGATTCATGTCCTGGATTTGGTTCAGTTGCAAAATATGTTGCTATCTCAACCCGAGAAGCAAGTCTAGATGTTCAGTCAATGATGGAAAGTTCTACAAAAGTTTTTATTCTTGAGGTAATGGGAAGGCATGCCGGGTGGATTGCAGGATCTTCAGCACTCGCCAAACAAGAAAATTCTGATGCCCCACACATAATTCTTTTACCGGAGGTTACTTTTAATCAGACTAATTTTCTTAAAAAGGTTAAGGATACAGTTAATAAATTGGGTTACTGTGTTGTAGTAGCATCAGAGGGTATAAAAAACAAAAAAAATAAGTTCCTTGCTGAAGCCGATACAAAAGATGCCTTTGGGCATGCACAACTTGGTGGAGTTGCCCCTTTTCTTGCAAATCTTATTTCACAGAAACTCAAGCTTAAAAATCATTGGGCTGTTGCTGATTATCTTCAGAGAAGTGCAAGACATGTTTCTTCAAAAGTTGATTTAGAGCATGCAGAGGCAGTTGGAAGATATGCCGTAAAATATGCAGTAGAAGGCATGAATGGTGTTATGCCGGTAATAAAAAGAAAAAAGACTTTGAAATATTCTTGGGAAATAGTTCCCGCAAAACTTTCTAAAATTGCAAATCTTGAAAAGAAATTGCCCAAAAGTTTTATTACAAAAGATGGCTTTGGCATAACTAAAAAAGGTTTAGATTATTTTAGACCTTTGATACAAGGTGAGGGTTCTGTGGATTATAAAAATGGGCTTCCAAGATTAGAAAAACCAAAGTTAATTCTTGCTAAGAAGAAACTTCCTAATTGGAACTAGATTTAGGTCTTTCAACTGTTATTGATAGCACCCTTTTGTAACCCTGTGGTAAAGATCTGCCCCTTTTTGCTCGCTCAAGTGTAAATCCTTCAAGCTCTTTCGAAGAGAATGCCCTGATATTGCCATTATCTCTTTGAATGTTTAACTTTGATCCCTCACTGAAGGTTTTTACAATAATTAATCTTTCTTTCTTTTCATCAAATTGTTTTTTAGGAATATTTATTATTTTAGTGCCTTTCCCTTTTGCTAGAACCGTTAGTTCATCCAGATTAAAAATAAGTAACTTTCCAAAGTTTGTAACTGCGGCTATATATTTATCGTCTTGCATAATCTTTTCACAAGGGAGAATCTCAGCACCCTGCGGAACCTTCATAAAAGCTTTACCTGTTTTCTTGTTAGAGATCATGTCTTCAAATTTTGCAAGGAACCCATATCCTGAAGTGTTAGCAATTAAGAACTTGTCCTCGCCCTTCCCAATCGCAACACTCATAAATTCAACACCTGAGCTAGATGTCACTCTTCCTGTTAAAGGTTCACCTAAACCCCTTGCAGAAGGAAGTGTATGCGCTGGCAATGTATAAGCTTTTCCAAGAGCATCAATAAATACGCAAGGTTGATTATTCCTTCCTCTGCTGAAGTCTTTTAATTTATCTTCTCCTCTGTAAGAAAGAGTTGCAGGATCTATCTCATGGCCTTTAGCACTTCTAATCCAACCAGCATTTGAAAGAACAATTGTTACTGGGTCAGATGTAATGGTGTCCTCTTCAGAGAACATTTTTGCACTTGAAGATTCAATGATGGGTGAGTTTCTCTCATCTCCAAAATTTTCTTTTATCTCTTTTAGTTCATTTTTAATAAAAGTTTTCAACCTTGCCTTAGAATTAAGAATCTTCTCGAGTTCTTTTTTTTCTTTTTTTAGAGCATCTCTTTCTTCCTCTAATTTAATTTGTTCAAGTTTTGCCAGTTGTCTGAGTTTTATTTCTAATATTGCATTAGCCTGGATATCAGATATTTTGAATTTCTTTGTAAGTTCTTTTTTAGGATCATCCGACTGTCTGATGATTTTAATTACCTTATCCAGATCAAGATAGACAATTAATAAGCCTTCTAATATGTGCAATCTATCATCTACTTGATCAAGTCTGTGTTCAAGTTTTCTTGTGACTGTTGCTTTTCTGAATGCTATCCAGTCGCTAAGAAGATCTTTAATTGAATAAACCTTAGGTGATCCCTTTAGAGATATTAAATTAAAGTTACCCCTATAATTTTTTTGCAAGTCTGTTGATGCATATAAATGATTCATAAGATCCTCTGCATTTACTCTATTTGATTTTAAGCTTATTACTAATCTTGTTGGCTCCTCATGATCACCCTCGTCTCTGAGATCAACAATCATTGGGAGTTTTTTATTTATCATTTGATTGGAGATTTGTTCTAAAACTTTTGAACCAGATGTTTGGTGAGGAAGGTCAGTTACAATTATGTCATTCCCTTCTTTTTTCCAAGCACATTTCATTTTGAAAGCTCCTCTACCAGTACTGTACATTTCATTTAACTCTTCTGGAGATGCAACAATGGGAGCTTTGTTGGAAAAATCTGGTCCCTTTATATATTTGAGAATATGATCAACGGAAGTCTTTGGATTTTCTAAAACATGAATTGTTGCATCAATTACCTCTGTCATATTGTGTGAAGGTATATCGGTAGCCATACCAACAGCTATGCCAGTTGTTCCATTAAGTAAAATAGATGGAACTTTTGCTGGGAAAATAACTGGTTCAAGAAGTGAGCCATCAAAATTTGGCTGCCAGTCCACTGTCCCCTGTTTTAATTCATCTATTAAAAGATCTGAAAATTTTGTGAGTTTTGATTCTGTATATCTCATAGCTGCAAAAGATTTAGGATCATCTTGAGATCCCCAATTCCCTTGACCATCTACAAATGGATACCTGAATGAAAAATCTTGCGCCATTAAAACCATAGCTTCATAAGCAGCACTATCACCATGTGGATGGAATTTACCTATTACATCTCCAACAGTCCTAGCAGATTTCTTGTACTTTGATGATGCATTCAGTCCAAGTTCTGACATTGCATATAAAATTCTTCTTTGAACTGGTTTCAGCCCATCTCCAATATTAGGTAAAGCTCGATCCAAGATGACATACATCGAATAATTGAGATATGCATTTTCTGCATATTTTTTAATGCTTTGTTTATCTAAATTTTCTTTAGTCATTAAATCTCCGCTAAGTTACCTTTCTTTTCAAGCCATTCTTTTCTGTCTGGAGCTCTCTTTTTAGAAAGCAGTAAATCAAATACTGAATTTGCATTATCAGAACTATTTAAAGTTAGTTGAACTAATCTTCTTGATTCAGGTTTCATGACCGTTTCTCTTAGTTGAGACGGATTCATTTCTCCAAGACCCTTAAATCTCTGAATATCTATCTTAATTTTCGAGTTCTGTTTTTTAATTCTTTTAACAATGGATTCTTTTTCATTTTCATCGAGGGCATAAAAAACTTCTTTTGCAGCATCTATCCTGTATAACGGAGGCATGGAGACAAATATTTTTCCAGAGGTTACTAAATTCTTATAGTGTCTTAAGAATAATGCACATAACAAAGTCGCAATGTGCAGCCCATCTGAATCAGCATCAGCAAGAATACAAATCTTTCCATATCTTAGATTGGAAGTATCTGTATCTCCTGGCAAAGATCCAATAGCAGTTGCAAGATCTTTAATTTCTTGAGATTTGATTATGTCTGCGCTTTCTAAATCCCAGGTATTAAGGATTTTTCCTCTTAAAGGCATTATCGCTTGAAATCTTCTATCTCGGGCTTGTTTTGCAGACCCTCCTGCTGAGTCTCCCTCAACTAAAAATAGCTCACTCTCTTCAATGTTATCGCAGTTACAGTCGGAAAGCTTTCCAGGAAGAGCTGGGCCCTTAAATGTTTTCTTTCTATCAACTTTTGTTGAGCTTTTAATCCTCTTTTGTGCAGCGGCAATTGCAAGATCAGCAATTTTTTCACCCTCTTCGGTATGTTGGTTAAGCCAAATACTCAGAGAATCTTTTGTTGAGGACGAAACAAAGCTCATATGATCTTTGGAATCAAGTCTCTCTTTAGTTTGACCAGCGAATTGAGGATTTTTTAACTTTGAAGAAATGACAAAGATGCAATTAGCAAGAATGTCATCAGAATTAATTTTTATTCCTTTTGGAATCAAATTTCTGTAGTCACAGAATTCTTTTATTGCCTCAAGAAGACCAGATTTAAATCCATTTAAATGAGAGCCGCCTAATGCAGTAGGAATTAAGTTTACATAAGTTTCTTTAAGTAAATTATTTGAGACCTCTTCAGTCCAATTCACTGCTACATCTAATGCTTGATCATCAGAAGTTTTAGAGAGAATAATGGTTTCATCAAGAAGTTTCTCATTACAGCCTGAAAACTCATCGAGGTAGTCGCTCAGTCCCTCATCAAAAATCCACTTGATTCTCTCATTCTTTTTTTCATCAAAGTAATCAATTTGAAGACCTGGGCAGAGAACTGCCTTAGCCTTAAGTAGATGTTTTAAGCTCTTTTTGTTTATCTCTAATGTTTCGAAGTATTGTTTGTCTGGATAAAATCTAATTGTGGTTCCTGAGTTCGTAGCTCCAACATCACCAATTGATTTCAAATCCTTATCTTTGTCTCCGGCAGAGAAATTTATTTCGTACTCTTTTGAATCACGTTTAATTTTTACATTAAGTTTGGTGGATAAAGCATTTACTACAGAAACTCCAACTCCATGAAGCCCACCAGAAAAACCATAATCCTCTCCAGAGAACTTTGCTCCAGCATGAAGCTTACACATAATTAATTCAACGCCTGTAAGTTTATGCTCAGGATGGACATCGACAGGCATGCCTCGTCCATTATCTGAGACTTCAACGCTATTATCTTTAAAAAGATTTACTTTAATTCGCTTACAATAACCTGATAAAGCTTCATCTACAGAGTTATCCAGGACTTCTTGAATAAGATGATTTGGACATGAAGTATCGGTATACATGCCTGGTCTTTTTTTGACGGGATCGAGACCCGACAAAACCTCAATTGCTTTTGAATCGTAAGCCTTTTTTGCCAATGTTAGATACCTTTATAAGCGTTGCAACTATTTTACTCTAAGCTTAAGCAATATAAAGAAAATAATTCTCTGATGTAAAGTTTACTTGACACTTTATATTGACATAGATAGCATAAAGGTTGTTTAATGCAATCCAATTACTATTGTTATGTTTAAAAATCTGGTTTTAATATCATTTATTTCTTTGCCGTTGGCATCTGAAAATCTCTTAGATATTTACAATGAAGCTCTTGATAATGATCCACAATATAAATCTTCAGAATATTCTCTTTTAGCGGGTAAAGAATTTGTTGTGCAAGGACGAGCAGGACTTCTACCAAATGTTACTTTGAGTGGGTCAACAAACTGGAATGAATATTATCAATTTGATGAGTTACAAAGTGCTTATAATAACAACTCAGTTACCGCTAGATTGACTCAACCTCTTTTTAGACTAGATTCTTGGTTTAATTTTAAAAGATCAAAAAAGCTTACAGATGCATCTGAAGCTGACTTTGCTTATGAGCAACAGAATTTAATTATAAGAACAGTAGAAAAATATTTTGGTGTTTTGAGAGCAATTGATAATCTTAATGCCGCTGTTTCAGAAGAAAAAGCAATTAAAAAGCAGCTTGACCAGATCCAACAAAGATTTGAAGTTGGGCTTTCTGCAATTACGGAAGTACAAGAGGCTCAATTAGCGTATGATTTGAGCGTAGCAGCAAAGATCCGCTCTGAAGGTGCGCTTTTTAATGCAAGGGAAGAACTTAATTCTTTAATAGGTAGGGAAATATTCTCTATAGACTCTCTTAAAGCAGATATTGTTCCAGAAAACCCAAATCCAACTACAAAACAAGAGTGGGTTGATATAGCTCTTAAAAATAACTATAGATTGCAGGCATCGGTCCTAAGAAGAGATGCATCTCAGGATTCAGCGAGAAGCTCAGCTTCTGAGCATTTACCAAAAATTAATATTGTAGGAACAGAGTCAGAATCGAATACCAATCAATATTCATATGAAGGTTTTGAAGACTTTGGTTTTCAAGCTCCCAGTGAGACACAGCGAAAGAACTATAGCCTTAGTCTTTCAATACCAATCTCTCAGGGTGGAGCTGTTAACTCGAGAAGAAGACAGGCTTATGCTGAATACAATAGAGCTGTTGAAGAAACACTATTTGCGCAGAGAACAGTGATTCAAGAAGTTAGATCTGGATTCTCAAACGTAATTACGCTTGGTGCAAATTTAAAAGCACAAAAACAAGCTGTTGTCTCAGCTAATAGTGCACTTGAAGCAACAAGAGTTGGGTATGAAGTTGGGACAAGAAACATAGTAGACCTTCTTCAAGCTGAAAAGAATCTTTACACCGCTGAAAAAAATCTTGCAAATGCAAAATATGACTATCTGCTTTCTCAATTAAATCTTGAATTAGCTGCTGGGACTTTAAGTCCTCAAAGTATTAATGAGATCAACGGCTATCTCAATTAATGCCAGAACTCCCTGAAGTAGAAACTACTAAGAATGCCATCCTCCCTTTCAAGGGCAAAACTCTTAAAAGAATAATTATTAATAATCCATCTTTGCGTTGGCCAATAGATGAAAAAGTAATTAATAAAATAAAAGAGGAAAAAATATTATCTATTTCCAGAAGAGCAAAATATATTTTTTTACATCTAAATGAAATGACAATAATAATTCATCTAGGTATGACGGGAACTTTTAGAATACAGAAACTTGGAAGCAACGAGACAAGGAAGCATGATCATGTTGTATTTGAGTTCAGTAAAGAAATCCTCATTTTTAATGACCCTAGAAGATTTGGATCTCTTCATGTATCAAGTGATGTGCAAAATCATTTCTTAATAAAGGATCTAGGTCCGGAACCACTTGAAGATGATTTTAATTCAAATTATCTCTTCAAAAAAATAAAGAAAGTGGGGGTATCCACAAAAAGCTTTTTAATGAATCAAAAGAATGTAGTAGGTATAGGAAATATATATGCTTGCGAGATATTATTCAGCTCAGGTATTTCACCGAAGAGAAAGATTAAATACTTAAATAAAAGTCAATGCGAAGAAATTGTCAAAAATACAAAAAGAATTATCAAAGAGGCAATAACAAAAGGTGGAACTACCTTAAAAGACTTTTACTCCGCAGATGGTAATAAGGGTTATTTCAAGATTGAGCTAAATGTTTATGATCGAGAAAGTGAAGACTGCAGAGTATGTAAAGAAAAGATTCTTAGATTTGTTCAGAATCAGAGATCAACTTTTTATTGTAAGAGCTGCCAGAACTAATGATTCAGTTTGGCTTTAAGAGCCATTTCTACATTTTCATGAACAAAATTTGAAATATCTCCACCTAGGCTAGCGATTTCCTTAACTAGGCTAGATGATACATAAATAAGTGTATCCTTAGGAGTCAAGAAAATGCTTTCTATATCTGGAGCAAGTGCTCTATTCATTGTTGCTAATTGGAACTCATGCTCAAAATCAGAGACTGCTCTTAAACCTCTGATAATGGCACATGCATTATTTTCTCTTGCAAGATCAACCGTAAGTTTCTTTTTAAATGCAACGACCTCAATCTTTTCATTATCGGCATAGATTGAACTCACTAAGTCTAATCTTTCTTCAGAAGAAAAAAGTGGATTTTTCATATCCGTTTCAGCAACGCTAATAATAACCTTATCAAAAAGCACAGTTGCTCTTTCAACAATATCCATATGTCCAACAGTAATTGGGTCAAATGAACCTGGGTAGATTGCCACTTTCATAGCAAAATAATACCTAAATTGTTATCTATTTGGAAATATCAGAGTGCTTCGAAATGGATATCAGCATTTTTAAGTCTTTCTACTAATACATTTCCAAGACCTGATGCGCTTGTTAGCACTCCACCATATTCGTTTCCCCCTGGGAGAGTGTCTGGATCTTCAAGTAATGATAATGCGCATTCAGCAACAAACTTAGACGTAACTTTATAACCGGGATCGCCTTTACCGAACATCCTGTAAAGTAACTTTTGACCATCCTCAGTTTCAACTAGATATTTACAATCAAACCATCCATTTTCTTGAACCTCTAAGGAAGGTCCCTCTCCTGGTTTTCTTAAGAATGATCTAACAATTTTTCTTAAAGGTGATACAAGAGTTAAGCCTAGTAGCCCCAGTCCTAGGGTTGAAAAGAAGGCTTTACCCCAACTTGTATGAAAGGCATGTTCCTGATATGTGAAATTATTTCCGTAAGACTTCTGACGTTCGGTCAATAAAGCCTCACTTCTCCTTACTACTCTAGTATTGGCGCCTGCCATAACAAATGGGCCTGACCATGCATTTAAATCTTTCTGTTTAGAAATCTTAAACACATCTGAGCTTAATTTTTTTTGCTCGTTTGTATATGATCCATCTGGGTTAAGAAGAAAAGGATCACGGATTTCTTTTCCAAGATCTAGACCTCCCATTGCAAACATTGTCTCTATAGTTCCACCTGAGGCTTCTCCTTTCCAAGAGTGAAATGAGTCAACTCTTTTTACTGGCTTGTTTGAAGATCTAACAGCAAAGAAAGTTCCAATATCTGAAGGTATTGAATCAAACCCACAAGATGGAATTATTCTTATACCTTTTCTTGATGCTTCCTCGTGATGTTTCTCAATCAACCCTTTAACCCAAAAGTTCTCACCTGTGATATCAACATAATGCGTTCCATTTTCAACACATGCTGCAACAAGCTTTGATCCATATCTGTGGAAAGGTCCAGCAGTTGATAAAACAACTTTAGATCTTGAGCAAATATTCCTTAATCCTTTTTCATCATTAGAATCAGCAATTAAAATCTCAACATCAGTAGCTAGTTTGCTTGCTACGTCTTGTAATTTTTCTGGATTTCTTCCTGCTATTGCCCAATTAATTCCAATATCTAATGATTGAAAATATTTAACGCAAAGTTGACCAGTAAAGCCAGTGGCTCCATATATAACTATGTCAATATCTTTTTGCATTAAAGGATTTTATCATGGGGTAGTTGGTAATTTTTATTTCTGAAAAGAAGAATCAATAGTTCCTTTAAAGCAGTTTAATATATATGGGTATCCATCCGTTACATAATACCCATAGCTGCCTTTGAAGGTCATACCATTACATTCATCTAGATCTCCAGCATCAGTCCATTCCCAATCCTCTTCATATATACCAGAATATGAACCGCCAGGATTCGAGTTACTTTGAGGACCTCTTGTTCCTTCTTTTAACGTATAACCAGATAGAACTTTTCGGAATGAGCCGGTAGTATCATCCAAAATATATGATCCATATATAGGAAACCCGTCTGCTGCAAATCCAATTAGAGGAGATCCGTCTCCTGAAGGGCTATCGTCAAACATAGCATTTGGATTCCCATGATAGTGATAAGTTCCATCGCCTTGAACATGCGCATTATGTATATCAACTTTAAACATTGATTTATATTCCAAAGGAACTAAATTCCACTGCGCAGATTGATTACATCCTGCTGGGATATTTCCATCAGGATTTGCATTTGAATTTGTTGGCGAATAGCAGCCTGCACTTTTGAGATCTACCACTACCCCATTGAGCATTATTGCATCCCAAGTGTTTCTCATTATTGGTGAATTTTGTGAAGCTTTTTGAGGAGATCTTTTGATTTGGAAGATTCTCTCAACTTCAATAGCATCATGAGCAAAACCTGCTGATGAATCATTAAAATCATGATTGGGGATATTATCACTATAAATCTCACAGAACTCTTCAGAGGAACCAATGTCTACGTATCCATCAAAATCCAAGACCCTAGTGAGGTCTCTTACATTAGAACTATAGTTTTCAGCATATTCCGAGCAATCATTACTTCTTTTTGAAAAAATACTATTCGTTATATCTATACGAGCAGTTAAACCGGTTACATTTTTAGTCGCAGATCCAGAAACTTTACCTGGAGCTGAGCAGGTTATGGTAAATGTATTCGTACCCGTTTTTGTAATGACTACTTCTTCGCTTGCCGCTAAAGGGTGTTTTGGTCCGGACCAGTCACCAGATGCTATGCATGATGAAGGAACTGCATTGGAAACCGTATGAGAAATAACTACAGTTTGTCCTACTTCAACCTCAGAGTCACTGACCGTCATAGATACTAATATTTGATTATTCTCGAATGGTGCCATAGGAGTGGTTCCACCACCGCCACCACCACAACCAAATAGTAAAAAAAGTGAAGATGAGAATATTAGTATTCTATTTTTCATGAGGATTAAAATTTTAGCATGGTGAAAACTTGATACTTCTTGGTATGATAAATAGATGAAAATAAATTCCAAAAATCAAATACTCTTTTTATTTACAATTTGCTTATTATCGCTGGGAATACAAAGTGAATCTTATGAGAGTGAGGTATCACTTTTAGTTCATAAAACTCCAACTTGTGGATGTTGTAAGATGTGGATTAAGCATTTGGAGGGAAAAGGATTTACTACTTCGATAGAAGATCATAGTAACCTTCAAGAAATTAAAGAGAAATATGATATCAAACCTGAGTATAGATCTTGCCACACAGGTGTTTCAAAAGATGGTTATATTTTCGAAGGTCATATTCCCAGTAAATATATAACTCAATTTCTCTCAGAAGAGCATCCAAATGCAATTGGTTTATCTGTTCCTGGGATGCCGCTTGGCTCACCAGGGATGGAAGTTGAAGGAATGTTCACGCCTTATGATGTGCTTATTCTTTTTAAAGACGGAACAAGCAAAGTTTATGCCGAGGTAAGAAAATAATAAATTATTTGGGTGTATTAGCATTATGAATAAGAACTTTTTATTAATAACCCTTATCCTCCTTGTCTCTCCATCGGTAGTAACAAAAGAAAATATTAACTATTTTGATGCGATGGATGTATTCGATCTTGAGTGGGCTTCTGATCCTCAAGTTTCATCAGATGGAGAAACGATAGTTTATGTAAGAAAATCCAACGACATTATGAAAGACAGGGTCCGATCTAGTCTTTGGAGAATAGCAAAAGATGGAAGAGATCATAGACCTTTACACTCAGGAATGAAAAATTCATACTCTCCGCGCTGGTCATCAGATAATAAAAGAATTGCTTTTGTTTCAAATAACTCTGGATCAACTCAGATTCATATGCATTGGGTAGATACTGGTGAAACTTCAGTAATTTCTCAACTGCAAGAATCGCCATCAAGCTTGTCATGGTCGCCGGATGGAAAATGGTTGGCATTTACGATGAGGGTAAAAGCTGAAAGCAAATCCTTCATTGATGAAAGAGATAAACCTGATGGAGCATCTTGGGCAAAAAAACCAATTACAGTTACTACTACAAGATATCAATATGATGGTAGAGGGATTGTTGAGCCTTCATATCGTCATATATTTGTAGTCCCTGCTGAAGGAGGTTCAGCTCGGCAACTAACCACTGGAGATTTTAATCATTATGGTTCGCTCTCATGGTCAAAGGATAGTAAGGATATTTTCTTCTCTGCATACAGATCAGATGATTGGGAGCTTGTTAGTAATGAAGCTAATATTTACTCTGTCTCTGTTTCTAACACTGAATTGAAACAAATTACAAAACAATCTGGTGAGGAAAGATCTCCAGCCGTATCGCCTGATGGAAAAATGATTGCTTTTTATGTGAAGGAAAGACGTCCCTTGGCATACACTCCAAGCAGAATAGCTGTAATGGATCTTCAAAGCAAGGAGATAAAAATAATTTCAAAAGACCTAGATGATGATGCAGACAATTTATTCTGGTCAGAAGATAGTCAATCTATCTATTTTGCCTTTGATAATAGAGGAGAAAGAACTATTAAACAGATCTCCTTAAATGGGGATTTAAATGAAATTGCATCAAATGTCGGTGGTACCACAATAGGAAGGCCATATATCTCTGGCGGATTTCATATAGCTAATGGGACTGCTGCTTATACTTATGGAAAACCTGATAGGCCTGCTGATGTTGGTGTTTCAATAAAAGGTAAAACAAAAGTATTAACCCAACTAAATGAAGATATTCTTGACTACAGGAAACTGGGCAAGGTTAATGAAATCATATATAACTCTTCATTTGATAATGAAGAGATACATGGTTGGTATATTACGCCTCCAAACTTTGATCCAGCTAAAAAGTATCCTCTGATACTTGAAATTCATGGTGGTCCGCATCTTGCTTATGGGCCCCACTTCTCAGCAGAGCTGCAAATAATGGCAGCCTCTGGATATATTGTTTTTTATGATAACTACAGAGGCAGTTCATCTTATGGTGAGGATTTTGCATTATTGCTTCAATACAAATATTCAAGTCCGGAAGATTTTGCAGATCATATGTCAGGTATAGATGCCCTTATTGGTAAAGGTATTGTTGATGAAAATAATCTTTTCATTGCTGGCGGCAGTGCTGGAGGGATAGCTACTGCTTATGCGATAGGTCTGACGGATAGATTTAATGCAGCTGTCTCAGCTAAACCTGTTATTAATTGGTTAAGCAAACCTTTGACTGCTGATTCTATGGTGAGTCAAATATATCATCAGTTTCCAG